>Ga0075428_100000020_pt1 | contig 136123 bp, 136 predicted proteins | sample RhiMetdeltSRZDD2_FD_75291 | JGI IMG/M metagenome (GOLD analysis project Ga0075428, IMG submission 75291) | Populus rhizosphere microbial communities from Tennessee, USA - Rhizosphere MetaG P. deltoides SRZDD2 | ecosystem: Host-associated > Plants > Roots > Rhizosphere > Soil | place: USA... | reverse complement strand
CGCCCATTACGCCCGCGCAGTTGCCGAGGGCGCCGTCATCACCGCAGAGCTCGGCGACCAGTTCTACGGCGAGCGGCGCTACGAGGCCGTCGACCCCGAAGGCAACAAGTGGCACTTCGGCGAGCCGCTCTACAGCGTCCGCGCCCGCGGCGGCGACAGCTGACCCCCGCCGCGAGTGCGCACGAGTCGCCCTCCTAAGGGCGGCTCGTGCGCACTCGCCGGGTCTACGAGGACACTCGGTGGCTCGCCAGTTCCGCCCACCTACTCGACGCTACGCGCGCCAGGGCGGCGAGTTGGCGGCGTTCGCGGGCGCGGAAAGGGCGGCCGCGACGGCCGACGACAACCGACAGTTCCGCAGTCTCGACCGGCGCCCACGCGGTGTCGTCGGGCCCGCTGTCGCCAGCGGCGACGCGCACCGATGACTTGCTGCCGCTGACGAACGCGGCCAGCCACGGTGTGGGCGGCGGCGTGCCGATGGCGGCGAGGGGCACGGCGGACGTCGCGTCGATGATCGCGGCCCAGTCGGCCTCGAAGTCGTGGCGCGCGTGGGTGGCCAGCGTGAGCAACAGGCCGTCGACGTCGGTCTGCTCGACAAGCAAGGCCGCGGTCTCGAGGGCGTCAAGGCGTGGGTCCGACAGCGACGGTGGCGCGGGGCGCACGTCTTCGACGTCGACGCCGTCGACCTGGCCGACCTCAGTGAGCAACAGCGGGACGAGGGCGGCATCGGGAAGGTCGACAACCAATTCGTCGATCGCCCGGCCGCCGCCTCGTTCGAGGATCTCGATGCCCACGAGGTCGCCGCGGACCGCGCCTATGCGGCTGGCGACGGAACCTAGTGCGCCCGGTCGGTCGGGCACCCAGACACGCAATACGTACGTGGGCACGTGACAAACGGTACCCCCGCGATGTGAACGGAACGTTTCGTTCGCGGCACGGCTGCGAGAATCGCCGCATGGTTCGCACCGAGATCGACGGCGAGGTCTTCGTCGTCACCATCGACCGTCCCGAACGCCGCAACGCGGTCGACGGGCCGACGGCCGCTGCACTGGCGGAAGCCTTCCGGTCCTTCGATGCCGACGACGCGCTCGCGGTCGCCATCCTCACTGGCGCGGCGGGGACGTTCTGCGCCGGCGCCGACCTCAAAGCGGTGGCCGCCGGTGAAGGCAACGCGGCGCGCATGGAGGGCGACGGACCGATGGGCCCGACGCGGCTGCGCCTCGCCAAACCCGTCATCGCCGCGATCGAAGGCCATGCGGTAGCGGGCGGCCTCGAACTCGCACTGTGGTGCGACCTGCGCGTGGCGGCGAGCGACGCGGTCTTCGGCGTGTACTGCCGGCGTTGGGGCGTTCCCCTCATCGACCTCGGAACGGTGCGGCTGCCACGCCTCATCGGCCATAGCCACGCGATGGATCTGATCCTCACCGGCCGCGGCGTCAGCGGCAACGAGGCGCTAGCGATGGGGCTCGCGAACCGCATCACCGAGCCGGGCGCTGCACTCGATGGCGCGCTCGAGCTCGCCCGTCAGCTCGCCGGGTTCCCGCAGCTGTGCCTTCGCAGCGATCGCCAGTCCGCGCTCGAGCAATGGGGAATGAGCGAGGACGACGCCACCGCCAACGAAATGCGCCTCGGCCTCGCGGTGATCCGCTCGGGCGAGACCCGCGCCGGCGCCACCCGCTTCGCCGAAGGCGCCGGCCGCCACGGCACCTTCGACTGACCCTCAGGTGCGCGGGAGAACTGCCGATCCAAGGGCAAACTGGATGAAGGGGGTGGCGGTGGACAACGAGTTCTTTCGATGGCTCCGGACGCAGCTGCTCGCGCTCGGCGCCGTGATCGTCATGCTGTTCGCCGGGGGCATCGCCGGCGCGGTCACCATGGACGACGCTGACGTCAGCGATGCGTTGCGACCGTCGACGACGACATCAACGAGCGACGCCTCCGGCGCGGCCACCACCACGATCGCGCCGCCGACGACGGAGACAACCACCGCGAGCACTGTCGCGCCGACACCGACCACTCGTCGGGCGAATCCCGCAGGCGCCACCGCCGGCCCCAAGCCAGGGACGTACCGCTACCACGTCACCGACGTGTCCGACGACGACGGCGAGAAGGAAACCGACGCGTGGGACGAGGACCTGGTCATCGTCAACACGAAGCCGGCGCACCAACAGCACCGCACCATCGAGGACGGCGAGGTTCAGGAGGTGCTCGAAATCGACTGGCGCGCGGATGGCCGGTACGTCACCGGTAGCAGCGACGGGACCGGCGGCGCCGACGCCGACGTGTCGATGCCCGCCACGGTGTGCGACACCACCGAGTTCCGGACGCTCGTGCTCCCCGCCGTCGTCGGTGCGACGTGGCAGATCAAGTCGAAGTGCACGTTTACCGAAGAGGGCGAGACGTACACGATCGCCCTGTCCGGGACCGGCCGCATCACCGAGCGGAAGACCGTGCAGGTCGGCGGTACCGCGGTCGACGTCGTGCACGCCCACATCGACATGCACGACAGCGAGTCGCCCGACGACGTCATGACGATCGACGAGCTGTACGCACCGGAGCTCGCGCTCACGATCGAGCAGGTCGAGCATTCGTCCAGCCACGACACCGACGACGACGGAACGACGTACTCGTACGACGACGTCACGACCCGCCGTCTACAGCACCTCTAACGCTGCGATCAGCTGGCGGCGGCGCTGACGGTGGCCGTCGCTGACGCGCCGTTGCTGTCGACCGACGCCAGCTTGGCCGGCTCGGCGTCGGCGTCGTCGTGGCCCTTGCGCTTGGCGTAGGTGTTGACGTACTCCTGACCGGACAGCTCGCGCAGCTCGAACATGATCTCGTCGGTGATCTGCCGCAGGACGAGCGGATCATCCTTGCGGTCGGCGTACCGGTCGAATCGCAGGGGCTTGGAGAACTTGATCGTGATCGGCATGAAGAACCGCGGCACCACCTGGCCGATCGGCTGGGCCTCCTTGGTGCCGACCATGGCGACCGCGAGCACCGGCGCGCCCGTCTGCAACGACAACCGGGCGATGCCGGTCTTGCCCTTGTACAGCCGGCCGTCGGGTGACCGCGTTCCCTCGGGGTAGATGCCGAACAGGCCGCCGCCCTCGAGCACCCGCCGGGCCGAATCGAGGGCCCGCTGCGACGCCGAGCCCCCGCCGCGGTCAATCGGGATCTGGCCGACGGCGCGGAAGAACCACGCGGTCTTCGGGTCTTCGAAGTACTCGGCCTTGGCCACGAACGTGATGCGCCGCTTGAGCACCAGCGGCAGGAAGATCGAGTCCGAGAACGAGATGTGGTTGCTCGCCATGATGCAGGCGCCGTCGGGCGGCACGTGTTCGATCCCCTCGACGCGTACCCGGTAGAGCACGCGGAGGATCGGCGTCAGGATGATCTTCATCAGCCGGTACGCCATGGCCGCGTAAACCTACAACTCTCGTTTCTTGACCGAGCGGTCAAGGTGCCCGTACCGTCACGGCCGTGAACCGCCGGCTCACCCAGCGAGGCAAGGAGCGGCGCCGCCAGCTGATGGACTTCGCGGCGCGCCGGTTCGCCGAGCGCGGCTACCACCCGACATCGGTCGCCGAAGTTGTGCAAGGGATGGGCGTCGGCAAGGGCGTCTTTTACTGGTACTTCTCCTCGAAGGAGGAGCTGTTCCTCGAGATCCTGCGGGAGGCCCAGCAGGACCTCCGCCGGCGCCAGCAGCAGTCATTCGGCGATGAGGACGATCCCATCCGCCGCATCGAGCTCGGGATCCGCGCCTCGATGGTGTGGCTGTCGGAGAACCGCCACCTCTTCACACTCCTCCAGTTCGCATCGTCCGAGGAGACGTTCGCGCCGAGTCTCCGTCGTGGCCAGGACGTCGCCGTTGCCGACGTGGCCAAGCACGTGAAGGACGCGATCGCCGCCGGCCGCGTCCGCGACGCCGATCCGATCTGGCTCAGCCACGCCATCCTCGGCGTGACCAACCAACTCGCGCTGACGTTTGTGTTCGAGAAGGGCGAGGCGCCCGAGCTGGTCGCCGACGCGTGCGTTGCGTTCTGCCTCGACGGTCTCGTCGGTGCACCCGTTCCCACTCCGTAATTAGCATCGGCCGCATGGCCATCGCATCGCTAGAAGACGCACTGAAGGCCGTCGCCGAGGTCGCGCCGGTCGCCCGCGAGTACTGCCAGAAAGCCGAGGACAGACGCGGCCTGCCCGTTGAGGTCGTGGATGCCATCGAAGGTGCGGGGTTGTGGCGAGCCTTCGCCCCGACCGAGGTCGGCGGCGCCAACCTGGTCGCACTCGGCGAGCAGTTCGAGATCGTGCGGGCCATGGCCTACGAGGACACCAGTGCGGCGTGGGGCCTCTTCATCTGCGGTGTCGGCGCTGCCCTGGTCGGGGCGAAACTGCCGGCCCAGGGACGCGAGGAGGTCTTTGCCAACGGCGTGGTGCCGATGGCCGGCGTCTTCAATCCCGGCGGCAGCGCGCAATTGACGGCCGACGGGTTGGTCGTCAACGGCAAATGGCCCTTCGCCAGCGGCATCGGCTACGCCGGGTGGGCGATGGCGAACGCGATCGTGCTCGACGAGTCCGGCGCGCCGCGTCCCGGCATCGGCGGGCTGCCCGAGATCCGCTCGGTCGTCGTGGCGATCGACGACCTCACGATCATCGACGACTGGCACGTCGCCGGTCTGCGGGGCACCGGTTCGATGAGCTTCACCATGGACGGCGTGACGGTGCCGGAACACCGCACGTTCCCGTTCTTCGGCCCGACCACCGACGCCGGACACAAATACCGGCTGCCGCTCGTGAGCCTCATCGGCCCGCCCTTCGCGGCCATGGCCGTCGGCTTGGCCGATCGCCTGGTCGACGAGTTGCTCGCGCTCCTCCCGACGCGGGTCGGCCCGCCGACGTTCCAGCCCGCGTCGGCCGATCCCGTCAACCAGTCGACCGTAGGGCGCGCAATGGCGGCGGTCCATGGGGCGCGGGAGTCGACGCGAGCGATCTTTGCCCGCTACGACGCCCGTCTCGCCGCCGGCGAAGACCTCACCGCTCTGCCCCTCGACGGTCGGGCCGAGCTGCACCGCCACATCGTGTGGGCGGCGGCCACGTGTCGCGACGCGGTGAATGAGCTGTTCCTCCTGGCGGGCGCCAGCTCGATCTACGAGCCCGGCGTGATCCAGCGCATCTGGCGCGACATCAACGTGCTGAACCAGCACGTGTACCTGCGGCTGACGAACTTCGAGAACGCGGGCAAGGTCGCGCTCGGGTTCGACGTGGCCACGCCGCTGTTCTAGAGCTTGGTCAGCGCCCGCTTGAGATTGCGCACCGCCTGATGGATGCGCTGCTCGTTCTCGATGAGGGCGAAGCGCACATGGCCTTCGCCGCCCGGCCCGAAGCCGGCGCCCGGTGACGTGGCGACCGCCGCCTCGCGTACGAGGAACTGGGCGAACTCGAGCGAGCTCATCTCTGCGTACGGCTCGGGAACCGGCGCCCACACGAACATCGTGCCCTTGGGCTTCTCGATCTCCCAGCCGATGCGGGCCAGGCCGTCGATCAGCGCGTCACGCCGGCTCTGGTAGATCTCGTTGACCTGCTTCGGGTACTCCTGCGCCTCGTTGAGGGCGACGGTGGCGGCGATCTGGATCGGCTGGAACGTGCCGTAGTCGAGATAGCTCTTGAGCTTGGCCAAGGCGGCGACGATCTCGCGGTTGCCCGACAGGAACCCGACGCGCCAGCCGGCCATCGAGAACGACTTGGTCATCGTGAACAGCTCGACGGCGACGTCCTTGGCCCCGGGCACCTGGAGGATCGAGGGGGGCTCGTAGCCGTCGAAGGACGTGTCCGAGTAGGCGAAGTCGTGGACGAGGACCACGTCGTGCTCACGGGCGAAGTCGACGATCTTCGTCATCCACTCGAGGTCGACGCACGCCGTGGTCGGGTTGTGCGGGAACGAGAGGATGATCACGCGCGGCTTGGGCCACTGGTTCTCCCACGCTTCGAGCAGGTTCTCGAAGAAGTTCTGACCAGGACCGAGCCGAATGTGTTGCACCTCGGCGCCGGCGAACAGCGGCGCCCAGATGTGGATCGGGTACGACGGCGACGGCACGAACGCGCTGTCGCCGGGGCCGAGCAGCACCCACATGAGGTGCGACAGACCCTCCTTGGCGCCGATCGTTGTGATGATCTCGGTCTCGGGGTCGAGCTCGACGCCCCACTTGGTGAGGTAGCGGTCGGCTACCGCCTTGCGGAGGTTCGGGATGCCGATGCTTTGCGAGTACCGGTGGTTCCGCGGGTTGCGCGCCGCCTCGGCCAGCTTCTCGACCGCGATCTCGGGCGACGGGATGTCGGGGTTGCCGAACCCGAGGTCGATGACGTCGGCACCGTCTCGGCGTGCCTCGAGCTTGAGGGCATTGATGATGCCCAGCACGTAAGGCGGCAGGCCGGTGATGCGGCGGAACTCCATCACGCCAGGTTAGTTAAGGCAGTCGCGGGCTCCGGCAACCATTTCGAGGGCCCGATCCCACGGCGCGTTGATCGGCGCGCAGACCGCGAAGTCGGCGCCGGCCGCCTCAAGGCCGCGGAGCGAGGCGGTCAACCCGTCGACATCGAGCGCCGACAAGTCGACCTGGCCGCCCCACGTGATGCGCGGTACCCCGGCGCCTTCGGCCGTCACTTCGGCCGGCGTGGCGTCCCACACGTTGAGCGCGTCCGCCGCCGCGGCCGCGACCCGACGGATCGCCGGCGAGCGCCCGCCGACCCACGTCTCGATGCCGTCGGCCCGCAAGGCCCGCACCACGGTTTCGACCGCGGCAAGCCGTTCGGCCGCCGGCGGATACTCGATGCCGTACGCGACGTTCTCCTCGGCACTGAGCCGGTCGCCCGCCCCCACGCCGGCGATCAGCCGGTCCCCGATCTGACGGCGAAGGCTGGCGATCGTGTGGACGAGGACGGCGTCGGGCAGCAGGCCGATCCGGGCGACCAGCGGTCCGATCCGCACTCGCCGGGTCTCCTGGCCGATGGCGGCGAGCAGGGTGAAACACTCGATCGCCGGTCGGTGGGGCTGGCCGATCGGCCACAGGTGGTTGAACACGAAGACCCCGTCGAGGCCCAGCGCCTCGGCCCGAACCGCAGTCGCCACGGCGCCTTCGACGTCGGTGCTGAACTGCGGCAGGGTCGTGCCGACCAACATCGCCTCAGGCTACGTGGGGCCGTGCTCGGGAAAATTTTCGCAAGGAACGCGAGATTTCCGCTCTTGCTCCGTTGTTAGGGGCAGTTGTGTGCCGGTTCTCGGGTTCCCCAGCGCCCGAGAACCGGCACCTTCGCGTTTGGCCTAGCTAACGCTCAGGCGTGGCGGCCAGTAGAGCGGCCCCGATGGCGCCTGCTCGCTCCCCGAGCGTGGCGGCCACGATTTCGACCGGCGGCCGGTGCTCGGCCGCCTCGACCAGGTCCAAGAACGCGGCCCGGACCGGGTCGAGCAGGATGGATCCCGCCTCGACCAGACCGCCGCCGAGCACGAAACACTCCGTGTCGAACGCATTGGCCAGGTTGGCCAGACCCAGCGCCACCCACCAGCCGAAGCGGTCCATGACCGCCTGAGCATCGGGGTCACCCTCGGCCGCGGCCTGGGTGACGTGCTCACCGCGGACCGCCTCGGCGTCGCCGCCGGCCAGGTCGACTACGTGCGGGATCTGCTGGGCGTGAGCCGCCTCCCGAGCCAGGCGTCCGAGGCCACTCCCCGATGCGTAGCGCTCCCAGCAGCCCCGCTGACCGCAGGGACAGGGCAGGCCGCCGACGGCGTCGACGACCATGTGGCCGATCTCCCCCGCGAACCCGTGGGCGCCGCGCACGAGACGGCCGTCGATGACGATCCCGCCGCCGATGCCGGTGCCCAAGGTCACGAGGATCATGTGCTGGCGGCCGCTCCCGGCGCCGAAGCGCTGCTCAGCCCACGCCGCACACGTTGCGTCGTTGTCGATCCGCACGTCGACGCCGAGGCGGCGGGCCAGCTCGGCCTGGAGCGCCAGCTCGGTGACGCCCGGGATGTTGGGCGCGAAGCGCAGGACGCCATCGCGATCGACGATCCCGGGGACGCCGACGCCGACGAGGTCGGACCGGCCGGCCTGCAACTCGCGTGCGACCTCGGCTACGGCGTCGACCAGCGCTGGCCCCGAACGCGATTGGGGCGTCGGCACCCGGTGCTCGGCGGCGACATCACCGGCGTCGTCGAGGACAACGCCGAGACACTTCGTACCGCCCACGTCGACCCCGATGGTCGACATGCGCCGCTACGAGACGCGGATGTGCTGCACCCGCGGCTGTGGCGTCGGTCCGTCCGCGCCCGCTTGCGACGCGGCCTGGGCCATGCCCATGGCGAATGCGGTCAGCGGCGTCGGGTCCTTCACCAACTCCTCGGCGACGTCAAGCACGGCGCGCGCCGCGGCGATCATCTCGAGCGCGGCGTTCTGGAAGTGCTCGAGCGCTTCTTTCGCCTTGTCCTCGGTCGTCATCCGGCTCCCTCTACAAACGAAATCTCTAGGCGGTCGTCCACCATCTTGGCCCGCCCGACCTCGCGCTTGCGAAGTGAGTCCGGCAGCACGATCGCCCGCCGGTGCGGACCCACCCGTACGATCAGCTCCCCGTCGCGGCGGCCGACCTCGAGATCGTCCTTGTCAGCGAACGGCAACTCGAGCGACAGGACGCGCGTCTTACCGCGCGCCTTGATGCGCAGCGGCTCGCCCGAGTGGAACACCTCGTGCGCTTCGCTGTCGCCGTAGAGGAGGTCGCCGAACGTCCGCAGCTTGTCGAGACCGACCAGCTCCTCCGGGGCCAGCTCCGCCTTGATGACCGGGAGCGGCGCGAAGCCTTCCTCGATCGCGCCGAGGTGCTCGGCGTGGGTGGCCTTCCACGTCGCGAACCACGGGTCGCTCACGGCTTCAGGCAGCAACCGGTTCGCGATCACGGCGTCGACGTGATAGCCGAACAGGGCGAGGTACGTCGCGGTTCGGCGCGCCTCGGCGATCACCATGCGCTCGGGATTGACGACCAAACGCACGCTGCTGGTGGCGCCGTCGGTCAACAGCTCGCGCACGCCGTCGAGCCGGTCGTAGAAGCGGCGGATGGCGGCGAAAACGTCGTCGTTGGCGACCGGCAAGCTCGTGACCCGGTTCAGGACCGGGCGGACGACCTTGGCCAGCCGCCGTTCGACCGGGAAGATCCGGTCCATGTACCAAGACAGGATGTCGGGCAACGAGAGGAATCGGATCGTCTCGGCCGTCGGCGCGCAGTCGACGACGATCACGTCGTAGTCACCCGAGCCGGCGAACGACTTGATGTCGGCCAGGCTGAACACCTCGTCGAGCCCGGGGATCACCGAGAGTTCCTCGGCCTCGATCGCGTCGACGCCGACCCAGTCGAGCACCTGCATCACGTAGTGCTGCACATCGGCCCATGTCTCTTCGAGCCGTTCGGTCGCGTCGAGCTGTTGGCCGGCGAGGCGGTCGGCGATCGGCGTGGGCACCGAGCCGAGATACACGTCGAACGCGTCGGCCAGCGAGTGCGCCGGGTCGGTCGACAGAACGAGCGTGCGGAGCCCGCGATCGGCGCAGCGCAGCGCGGTCGCCGCGGCAACGGTTGTCTTGCCGACGCCGCCCTTGCCCGTGAAGAGGAGGATTCTCACAACTACGGCGAAGCGGCCGACGACCTCGCCTCGACCCGCGCTTTCAACTCGCGCAGCGCAGTGCCGATGATCCGCGCCGCGGCGCGTTGTTTGACGAAGCCCGGCAGCGGCACCTTGAGCTCGACGACGAGGTTATAGATGACGTCGGTGCCGCCCGACTCGTTGGCCGTGAACCGGTAGTCGCCGTCGAGCCTCGACGTGATGTCGCCCGCGGCCTGCACCCACGACAAGCGGTTCGGGGCCTCGCTGAAGTCGTAGGCCAATGTGTACGACGTACTGCGACCGAACGCGCCGGCGCGATACGTCACGCGTGTTCCGCGTCCGGCACTGTCGCGCTCGAGGACGATGACCGCCTTGATGTCGTTGGCCCACTCGGCGTAACGACCGAAGTCGGTGACAACCGCCCAGCACTGTTCGACGGGCGCGTCGATATACGTGTGCTCGGTGGCCTGGTCAGTCACGGTGACCTCGGTGCATGACGGGACTCGTGCGCTTGACGACCGTCCAGTAGTAGCCGAGCAGGATGCCGTAGCCAACGAGGATCGGGCACAGCAGCAGCGAGATCAACAGCCATCGCAGCCACGCACTCCGGTCCGCCGCGCCGCCTTCGAAGTCGCCGGGATACCGGTTGATGCAGTCGACGAGCGCGACGATGGCCGGGAACTCCAACCCCACCACGAGCACCACATACTGCATCCCGCGACCGTACCGTCAAACCCGGCGCGGCCTGGGCGCTCGGGGCCCGAACTCGCCCCGCTTGGCCGCCCACAGCCCGGCCAATCCCAGCCCGTACACCGGAGCGAGGATCCCGAAAGCCAGGCTCGTGTAGGGCTTGGCGCCGGCTGTCGCGAAGGCCACGACGACCTCGACGGCGAGGGATCCGAGCAAGTGCCGCTGGACGTCGCCCGGCGCCGAGCCCTGGAGGAAGAAGAGCCCGCCCATCCCGATCTCCTTGTCGCGACTGCGGCCCGCCGCGATCACGAGGGCGGCGAGGAACACGCCGGTGCCAACGACGAACATGGCCATGGCCACGACGAAGGCCGGCACCTTCAAGTCCGCCGTCACGACGTCGCCCACCGCGGTCAACGCGAACAGGCCCGTACCGATCCAGGACGCAGCAATGATGCGGTCGTTCACGCGCCCTCCAGGTCGAGCAAGGCGGCGTCCAACTTCGCGGCCAAGACGTCGTAGTCGAACTCCTCCTCGGCGCGAGCACGCGCCGCAGCACCCATACGCGCGCGAGTGTCGGCGTCGACGAGCAGCTCACGCAGTGCTGCCGCCACCGCGTCGGGCCGCCGCGGCGCGTCTACCACCAGTCCGGTCTCGCCGTGCACCACCGCTTCGTGCGAACCGCCGCTGCGGCCGGCGATCTGCGGGACACCGCACGCGGCCGCCTCGACGAACACGATGCCGAAACCCTCCTGCTCGAGGCCGAACCAGCGATTGCGACACGGCTGCGCGAACACGTCGGCGCAGCTGTAGAAGCCAGGCAGGTCGTCGTGCTCGACGCGACCGACGAGGCGCGCCGGCGAACCCGTCCTCGCGATGCGGCGCTGAAGGCGGTCGCGATCGCGGCCGGCACCGGCCAGGGCGACGACGAGGTTTGGGAACTCGACGCGCAGCTGCGCGGCCGCGTCGATGAGGACATCGAGTCCTTTGCGCGGCACCAACCGGCACACACTGACGACCACCAGCGCGTCCTCGGCGATGTCGAACCGAGCGCGCATGGTCTTGCGCTCGACGTCCGTCGCCGGGCGAAACCGCTCCACATCAACACCCGGCGGCACGATCACCGTGGGCGGCACCTTCCGATGGCGCGCGGCGCGGGCGGCCTCGGCCGCGGGGTAGCCGCCCGCCGCGATCAGCGTGGTCGCGCCGCGCACGGTGGACGCCAGTAGCCGCCGGGTGATCGGTAGCCGACCCGGAACCGTGATCTCGGCGCCGTGCAGCACCACGGCGTACGGCATGCGCAACCGCGGCCCGATCACGCCGACGGGAAGGGCCGGGTCGAGAACGACGGCGGTCGCCCCCACTTCGGCGGCGAGCCGCTCAACCCGATGCCGGAGGCCGCGCGTCGGCCACAGCACCCGACCGGCGCGCTCGACGCGGAACGCCTGGTCGGCGTCGAACGCATCGGTGTCGGCGTAGGAAGTCGTGAGCACCGTCACCCGATCGGGCGGCAGTCGCCGCCACAACTCCCACAACATCGACTGGATCCCGCCGATCTTCGGAGGGAAGTCGTTGGTGACGAAGAGGTGGCTCACGCCGTCGCCGGTCGGGTCACGCCCAGCTTGTCGGCCGCCCACCGGGCGTGGTCGCGCACCAGCGCGTCCTCCGACTCGAGCGCGGCGGCCAGCACGCGACGCACGGCCGGCGCGGCGGCATCGCCGACATTGCCGAGCACCACCAGCGCGTTGCGGCGCAGGTACCGCGCCTCAGGTCCGGCGACGTACCAACGGCCATAGGTCGCGAGCAACGTCTCGTCGTCCATGCCGAGCATGGCGACGACGTCGACCCATGGCTCGGCGCCGCGCTCGGCGACCGGCGGTGGCACATGACGGTCCGCGGTGCGGTTGGGTGGACACACGGTCTGGCAGTCGTCGCACCCGTATATGCGATCGCCCAGCGCGTCGCGAAACTCTGCGGGAAAGTCGCCCGGTGCTTCGAGCAGCCACGCCAGGCAGCGTCGGGCGTCGAGCACGCCGGGGGCGATCAGCGCGCCGGTGGGGCACGCCGGGAGACAACGACTGCACGCGCCGCAGCCGTCCTCGACCGGCGCGGGATCCGCGGGCAGCGGCGCGTCGGTGACGACGCTGCCGAGGACGACCCACGACCCAAGGCCGGGGACGAGGACGTTGGCGTTCTTGCCGAACCAGCCGAGCCCGGCCCGATACGCGGCCTCGCGGTCGACGAGCGCGTTGTCGTCGGCGACGACACGCGACCGCCATCCGGCATCGCCCAACATCGTGGTCACCGCACCCAGCGCGTCGCGCAGCGGCTGGTAGTGATCGGTCCATGAGTAGGCGGCGACCCGTCCCGACGCGCCCCGGGGTCGGGCCGACGCAGGTCGGCGCCGGTAGCGGCGGGCGCCGACGACGATCGCCTGGGCGCCGGCGAGGATGCGGTTGGGATCGGTCGATCGGCTCGGGTTGCGGTACGTGAACGCCATACCGCCGTGCAGGCCAGCGGCCTTGCGTTGCTTGAGAACGCCGGCGGCGCGGGTGAACGGCTCGGCGGTCGCGATCCCGACGGCATCGAGGCCCGCGGCGCTCCCGACGCGCTTGAGGTCGTCGGCCAGCGCGCCGAAGTCGGGAGCCATCCGACCATCCTTGCTCGCCGCGGCGAGCGTGCGGTCAGCCGCCGGGTGGGCGACGGCGCAGACGCCCGAACCGGCGGGGCTCGGATGCCGGCTTGGCCTCGGCGGGTTCAGGCGTGCTGGTCAGCACCGGCGGCGGCGGCAGCGGCGCCGGATCGGGAGGCGGGACGGGCTCCGGCTCGGGCTCGCTGGCTCGCACGGCGCGAATCGTGACCGGTCGCGTCGGCTCGCCGGTATCAAAGGCCGGCGGGATGAACGGGGCGTCGGCCGGGGCTTGGAGTGGCCGGGCCGCCGCGCTTCTCGGCGCGCGCTTGGCCGGTGGGCGTTTGGCGGCTGGGCGCTTGGCCGCCGGGCGCTTCGTGGTGCGCTTGGCCGGCCGGGTCGCCGCGGCCCGCTTGGGCGCCGGACGCCGCGCCGATGTCCGTGACGGCGCGGTGCGCTTGGCCGGCGTTCCCTTGGCGACGGTGCGCTTGACCGCAGCGCGCTTCTTCGCCGGCGGTCGTTTGACAGCCGCGCGCTTCTTGACCGGCGGTCGCTTCGCCGCCGCCCGCTTCTTGCCCGGCGCGCGTTTGGGTGCGACTCGCTTCTTGGCGGGGGCCTTCTTGGCCGCCACCCGCTTCTTCGCGGGGGCGCGCTTGGTGTTCGCCTTCTTGGCCGCGGCGCGTTTCTTGACCGGGCGGGCCAGCACGACGGCCTTGGCCGCCTTGCGCGCCGGCGGCGCAGGACGAACCACCGGCTTGGCCGCGGGCGGGAGGGGCGCCGGCGGCTTGCCGCGGCGCCCGGGCTCGATGTAGCCCAACTCGGAGCCGAGGCGGTTGCGCGCCGTCAGCGTGCCCTCGCGGGTGTCGACCTCCCACTCGGCGCGCTGGCGTTTCTTGCGGTTGATGAAGTCGAACCGCACGATCCACGCCGAATCACGGAGGTGGTTGGCCGTCCAGCACTGGTCGAAGGTGTCTTCGGCCATCATCACGCCCTTGTCGGCGACGTTCCACCAGACCGACTCGGCCAGCGGTCGGCCGGAGGCCCCCAACCGGGCCTTGGCGAAAACGAGCTTGTGCGCCTTGGCGATGACGAGGGCCTGCTCGGCGAGGATCGGTGCGGCGAAGCGCATGACCCAGTCCTCGTCGACGCCCGCTTCGTTGGCTACCGCGGCGACGCTCCGACCGGCGCGCAGCCGCATCTGGATGTCGCGCGGCGAGAGCGCGCTCTCTTGTCGAGGGATGGCCCGGCGGGTGGCCTTGCGGCCGTCGGCGGCGCCGTCGCTGTCACGCCGGCGACCGACCTCGTCGAGCGTGTCGTACAGCGTGTCGTCGAGCGCGACCACGAAGCCGCCTGACTTGGCACCTTTACGCGCGCTGAAGATGAGTGCGTCGTGGTCAGTGGTGAACCCGACGAGGTGGAGCTGTTGCAATCCCGCTCCTTGGCATGCCACACCCGGACAAGCGGGAACGTAGCACCCACTCCAAGGTGCCTCGTGGATTCCTAGCCGCTTCTTTGGACGTGACGAAGGTCGGGAACGAGGCCGGCGCCGATCAGAAGCTTGAACGCGCGGGCCTCCTGGGCATCGATCACAACCGCGTCATCGGGCTCGCGGCCGAGGATGAACGTAACCACGCAGTCGCGGCAGTGGGCCGTGTGCTGCATCGCACACTCGTCGCAGCTGATCGAGAGGGTGGGCTCGTCCATGGACCCCACTATGACGAGGGGGTGTAACAGCCGGTCCGTCAGTCGGAGACAGGCGTTACCGAACTGCCGGTCCCGCACCACCGGCAGCTGACCTCCTCGACCGCTTCGGCCAGCACCGTTTCTTCCTCCACGGTCAATTCGCCGCCGAGGGTGTAGTGGTGGAACGCCTTCGTGCGCCGCGTGGCGACCACGTCGAATCGCGTGAGGTTGCCGCACGCGTCGCACCGGTACCGGGGGGCGCTCATCGGGCGGTCACTCTAATACCCAAACACCTGTTCGGTACCCTGCCGACATGCTCGCCGTGCAGCGCTCGTTCGATGACCTCGGTACACCGCTCTGCGACGTCACCTTCGTCGTCCTCGACCTCGAGACCACCGGCGGCTCGGCAAACGGCGGCGACATGATCACCGAGGTCGGTGCCGCGAAGTACCGCGGCGGCGAGTGTCTCGGCACGTTCGCCACGCTGGTGAACCCCGACCGGGAGATACCGCCCTCGATCACGTACCTCACGGGGATCACCGAGGCGATGGTGCTGCCCGCGCCGCGCATCGAGGAGGTATTGCCCGCGTTCCTCGAGTTCGCGGGCGACGCCGTGCTCGTCGGCCACAACGTCCGCTTCGACATGAGTTTTCTCCAGGCGGCGATGCAACGAACGCACCGGCCCCGCATCACCAACCGCGTGATCGACACCTGCGCGCTGGCGCGCCGGCTCGTCAGTGACGAGGTGCCGAACTGCAAGCTCTCCACGCTGGCCCGCCACTTCCGGACCTCGCATACGCCGACGCACCGCGCCCTCGACGACACGCTCGCCACGGCCGAACTACTGCACTCGCTCCTCGAGCGGGCGGGATCGCTCGGCGTCACCGCCCTCGACGACCTCATCGACCTGCCGTCGGTGAAGGGCCACCCGCAGCTGTCGAAGTTGCGGCTCACCGCCGGATTGCCGCGAGCGCCCGGCGTCTACATCTTTCGCGATCGCACCGGCCGCCCGCTGTATGTCGGCAAGGCGATCGACCTGCGCCGGCGGGTCCGCTCGTATTTCACCGGCGACACGCGGCGCAAGGTCGGCCAGTTGCTGCGCGAGACCCAAGCCATCGATCACATCGTGTGTGCGCACGAACTCGAGGCGTCGGTGCTCGAAGTCCGGCTAATCCATTCGATGCTGCCGCGCTTCAACCGCCAGTCGAAGGTGTGGCGCAAGTACGCCTACCTTAAGCTCACCCTCGACGAGCGCTTCCCGCGGCTGTCGGTCGTGCGGGCGGTCAAGGCCGACGGCGGCCTGTACCTCGGGCCGCTGCCGTCGAGCAATGCCGCCCAGCTCGTCGCCGAGGCCATCGAGTCCGCCGTGCCCATTCGCCGCTGCCGCCGACCGGTCCGCAAGCTCGTCCTGCGGCCGGCGCCGTGCACGCCCGCCCAACTCGGCGTGGCCACCTGCCCGTGCGCGGGCGCGATCTCCGAGACCGAGTACGGGCGCCTCGTCGACGACGTCGTCGTCGGCCTCACCGTCGACCCGGCCCGCCTGCTCGAGCCGCTCGTCGCCCGCATGCGCCTCCTCTCGGAGGCGCATCGCTTCGAGGAGGCCGGGTCCGTGCGCGACCGGCTCGACGCGCTCACCCGGGCGCTGAGCCGGCAACGCCGGCTCGACGCCCTCTGCGCCGCCGGACGGGTCACTGTCGAGGTTCTCGATGGTGGCGGCGCCACCATCGAGAACGGCCGCCTTCTCGACGCCTGGTCCGAACCGCAGGCTTCTGGGCGGATCCGCGTGCCATCAGCGCCAGAAAATCCGCCCAGAACGCCGCTGGCATGCGACGCGGCGGACGAAGTGGCGTGCATCGCGGCGTGGTTGGACCGCGAGGCGCCGCGGCTGCGACTGATCAGCTGCGGTGGAGAGCTGACCTCTACGGTGCCGCGGGTTCCTCGCTTTTCGCCTGCTGAGAAACCCGAACGAGGGCGTCGAGAGCGCTAGCGGCCTGGCCGCCGTCGATCGCCTGGGCCGCCGCCTCCAGTCCGGCAGCGATGTCGGTCACCTTGCCGGCGACAACCAGCGCGGCCGCCGCGTTGAGCAGGACGATGTCGCGGTGCGGCCCGGGCTCCCCGCCCAGCACGCGTCGGGCCAGGTCGACATTGGTCGCGGTGTCACCGCCCGGGGGTGCGGCATCGACGCGCGTCAGCCCCAGCTCCGCGGGGTCGACGTCGTAGCTGCGAACCTCGCCGTCGAACAGCTCGACGATGGTCGAGGTCGTCGCTGTAGTCAGTTCGTCGAGCCCGTCGTGGCCGTACACGACCATCGCCCGCGTCGAGCCGTTGGCCTTCAGCACGCCGATCAGCTTTTCGGCCATCGACCCGTCGGCCACGCCGACGACTTGCCGGCGCACGCGGGCTGGGTTGGCCAGCGGGCCCAGGAAGTTGAAGACGGTGCGGACGCCAAGCTCGCGGCGCACGGGCCCCGGATGTCGCATGCCCGGGTGGAAGCGGGGCGCCAGGCAGAACCCGATCCCCGCCTCCGCCACGCAACGGGCCACGCCGTCGGGCCCGAGGTCGACGGCCGCGCCGAGCGCCTCGAGGAGATCGGCCGACCCACTCGTCGCCGACGCACGGCGGTTGCCGTGCTTGCACACCTTGACGCCGGCGCCGGCGACGACGAGCGCCGCGGCGGTCGACACGTGGAACGCGGCCTCTTGGCGATGGGTACTGCCCCCGGTCCCGCACGTGTCGATGGCGTCGCCGTCGATGGTGAGCGGCACGGCGGCATCGAGTAGCGCCCGCACCATGCCGGTCAGCTCGTCGGCGGTGACGTCCTTGGCCCGGAGCGCGATCAGCAGGCCGCCGATCTGGCCGGGCGTGGCGTCACCGGCCAACACACTGGCTATGGCGGCCTGTGCTTCTTCGAGCGAAAGGTCGTCGCCCGCCAACAGCCGCGTCAGAACCTCCGGAACGGTCAGTCCCACCAGAGATCCCGGTCGAGAACGCCCTTGGCGATGAGGCCCAGCTGCACCTGGCTCGTGCCCTCGACGATCGTGAGCTGCTTGGCGTCGCGGTACCAAAGCTCGGTCGGGTGGTCCTTCATGTACCCGGCGGCGCCGAGGAGCTGGACGGCGAGGCCCGACGCCCGCACAGCCAGCTCGGTCGCGTAGTACTTGGCCATCGACAGGTACGGCACCCACTCCTTGGTGAACTTGCCCTGATCGGCGAGCCAGGCCGACCGGTACGTAAGGAGCCGGGCCGCCTCGATCTCGACGGCGAGCTTGGCGATCTCCCACTGGATGCCCTGAAAGTCGGCGATCGTCTGGGTGAACGCCTCGCGCTGCTGCACATACTCGGTCGCGTACATGAGCGCGCCCTCGGCCAGGCCGATGCCGCGTGCCGCCACGATCGGGCGCATCGAGTTGAGGCCCAGCATGGCCAGCCGGAACCCGCCGACCTCGCCGATGACGTTCTCGGCCGGCACCCGCACGTCGTGCAGCAACAGTTCGCCGGTGTCCACGCCGCGGACGCCCATCTTGCGGTCCGTGTTGCCGACCTCGACGCCGTCCCAGCCGCGCTCGACGATGAAGGCGGTGATGGCGTCGTGCTTGCGCGCCGTCACGTCGGTCGCCGTCTTGGCGAAGACCGTGTACCAGTCGGCCTGGACCACACCGCTCATCCAGCACTTCGTGCCGTTGAGGATCCAGTCGCCGCCGTCCTGCACGGCGCGGGTCCGCATCCCCATCACGTCGCTGCCCGCCTGCGGCTCGGACAAGCCGAAGCCCGATCGCTGCGAACCGTCGGCGATCCCGGGCAGGTACTTCTGCTTCTGCGCCTGGTCGCCGGCGATCATCACCGGGCCGGTAGGCAGCCGGGTGAGCAAGAGCATGAGGGCTGCGGTGTTCGAGTACTTGGCGACCTCTTCGATGGCGATCGTGAGCCCGAGGATGCCGGCGCCCGACCCGCCGTAGGCCTCGGGGATGCACAGACCCAGCAATCCCGCGTCGCGAAACGCCTCGAAGACGTCCTGCGGGTAGTCGCCGGTGTCGTCGATCTCACGAGCGCGCGGCTTGACCTTGTCCTGCGCCAGCTTGCGGACGGTCTTTTGGAGCTGCTGGAGCTCCTCGGGCAGGTCGAAATCCACGCGGGCAAGGTAGCCCGCGGGCGCGCTAGGCGGACTTGCGACGCTGGCGGATCATGCGACGGCGCTCACGCTCCGTAGCGCCGCCCCAGACGCCGTCGCGCTCGCGGTTGGCAAGCGCGTACTCGAGGCACGCCTCGCGCACGGGGCACGCCGCGCAGATGCCCTTGGCGGCGTCGGCGTCCTCGTCGGAGACGGGATAGAAGATCTCGGGATCGAGGCCGCGGCACGCTGCCCGGTCTCGCCATGAAGTGGTAAGGGTCGTCATAGTCGCTGTCACGTTGGGGTCTGTCCTACCCGTTGAGTATGGGTCAACACCTGCCTCTAAGTGCAAATTCCCGCGAGCAAACCACGCAGAGTGGTCATCGGCAACGAAGTTTCCGAGCTGAGGACGACCCGTAGGATGCGAGCGTGCGAGCGGAGGACAGAGAGCCGGGCCATCTCGCCCGCCAGCGCCTCGCCATCGCCGCCGCCGTGGTCATCTGCGTGCCTGCGATCGTGCTCAAGATCACCTCGCCGCACCTGCCCCATGTGACCGAGGCGATCCTCTTCGGCCTAGCGATCGTCGGCGCCGCCTTCGTGCTGTCGTGGGCCGCCGAAGTGGCCCAATTGGACATTTCGGCCGGCCTGGCCATCGCCGTCCTCGCCTTCATCGCCGTGCTACCCGAGTACGCCGTCGACTTCGTGTTCGCCCAGAAGGGCGGCCACGCGTTCGCCGAGTTCGGCCGGACGTGCAAAGCAGTGGGCAGCCCGGACGAGGCGCCGTGCTCGCTCGCCCTGGCCAACATGACCGGCGCCAACCGGCTGCTCATCGGCGTCGGGTGGAGCATGGTCGTGTTCATCGCCTGGTACCGGTGGCGGCGGCGACGGGCCGCCGGCGCGACGGGCGAGCACGCCCAAGCCTTCACCGGCATCACCCTCGAACGGTCGCACTCGGTCGAGATCGCCTACCTCGCGATTGCGACCGCCTACTCGCTCACCCTGCCGTTCAAGCGGTCGATCACGATGTGGGACGCGCTGGTTCTCGTCGCCATCTTCGTCGCCTACACGATCCGCATCTCGCGGGCGCCGGCCGAGGAACCGCATCTCGTGGGTCCGGCCGCGTGGATCGGCACGTTCGCGCCGCGACGGCGCCGGGTCACCGTCGTCGCCTTGTTCGTCACCGCCGCGGGCGTGATCCTTCTCGCGGCCGAGCCGTTCGCCGAGTCACTCGTCGCCACCGGCCGCACGCTCGGCATCAGTGAGTTCCTGCTCGTGCAGTGGCTCGCCCCGCTGGCCTCCGAAGCGCCCGAGCTGCTCGTGGCCGGGCTCTATGCCTGGCGGCTCAACACCAACGCCGGGCTGGGCACGCTGGTGTCCTCGAAGGTCAACCAATGGACCTTGCTCGTCGGGACGCTCCCGATCGCCTTCGCCATTGCGTCGAGCTCGACGCACGGCTTGCCGATCATCGCCCAGCAGCGCGAGGAACTCCTGCTAACCGCGTCGCAGTCGGTACTCGCCCTGGCCATCCTGGCCAACCGCTCGGTGACCGTCCGCGAAGCGTGGATGCTGTTCTCGCTGTTCTGGGCGCAGTTCATCATCGGCGGCGTCGTCCCCCAATCGGCACACGGCACCGAGCGGGTGATCGTCTCGGTCGCGTACCTGGCGCTGGCCGCGGTGATCTTCGTAAAGGATCGCAAGCCGCTGCTGCGCTTGTTGCGCGAGGGTTTGTTCGTGCCGTACGCGGAGTTGGTCGGCGAATCGACCCAGGAGACCGAGCCCGCAACATGACGCCCTCCCCGACGCGCACGGCGTTCGACCGCGCCCAAGCCCACATCCGTCTCGCCGGTGAGACGTTCGACGTGCTCGTCATCGGCGGCGGAATCACCGGCGCGGGCGTCGCCCTCGACGCCGCCGCCCGCGGCCTGCGCACCGCGCTCGTCGAGCGCGACGACTTCGCGTCGGGCACGTCGTCGAAGTCGTCCAAGCTCGTCCACGGCGGGCTGCGGTACCTCCAGCAGAAGGAGTACTTCCTCGTCTACGAGAACCTGGCCGAACGCCAACGGCTCCTGAAGAACGCGCCGCACCTCGTCAAGGTCCTGCCGTTCCTCATCCCGCTTTTCGGCCGCGACGGTGTGGTGAACAAGACGGTCGCCAAGGCCTACCGCACCGCGTTGTGGCTCTACGACGTGACCGGCGGGCTGCGCATCGGCAAGCGCCACAAGCGGCTGTCGATCGACGAGGCGGTCGCCCACATGCCGACGCTGAATCGCGATCTCATCGCCGCCGCCTTCCTCTATTACGACGCGCAAGCGGACGACGCCCGGCTCACGCTGACGATCGCCCGCACCGCGGTGCTCGATCACGGCGCCGTCGCCCTCAACTACGCGGGCGTCACCGGACTGCTGAAGGACGGGGCGGGCCGAGCCGTCGGCGCCCGCCTGTCCGACGGAACCGACGTGCGCGCTGAGGTCGTGATCAACGCGACCGGCGTGTGGGCCGACGACGTGCGCGCCCTCGACGAGGGGAAGCACCCCGGCACCATGCGTCCGGCCAAAGGGATCCACATCTCGGTGCCGTGGGACAAGGTTCGCTGCGACATCGCCGCCGTCGTGCCGGTTCCCAAGGACCGGCGGTCGATCTTCGTCGTCCCGTGGGGCGACCGCGTGTATCTCGGCACCACGGACACCGATTACTCCGGTTCGCTCGACGATCCGCAGTGCACGCCCGAGGACATCGACTACATCCTCGGTGCGATCAACCTGTTCGTCACCGAGCGCATCACTGTTGACGACGTCCTCGGCACGTGGGCCGGGTTGCGGCCGCTGGTGAAGGCGGCGGGTAGCGAACGCACCGCCGACCTCTCGCGCCGCCACTCAGTGACGGCATCGACATCCGGAATGATCACGGTCACCGGCGGCAAGCTCACGACGTACCGCAAGATGGCAGCCGACACCGTCGACCTTGCGGTCAAGCAGCTCGACCGCAAGGGCACGCCCCGCCACAGCCCCACCAAGAGCCTGCCGCTGCGCGGCGCGTCACCGACCGAGGGCGACCTGGGCTTGGCGCCGGATGTCGCCGAGCATCTGCGCTCGCGGTTCGGCTCCGAGGCGCGCGTCGTGGCCGCCATGCTCGAAGCCGACCCGGAGCTGGCCCGACCGCTCGTCGCCACACTTCCCTACCTGCGCGCCGAAGCCGTCTACGCGGCGCGCTACGAGATGGCGCACACCGTCGACGACGTGCTCTCGCGCCGGACGCGCGCGGTGCTCCTGGCGCGCGACGAAGCGGTCGCGGCCGCCGGCGACGTCGGCAACCTGATGGCGTCGGAACTCGGGTGGACTCCGAGCCAGACCGAAGCGCACGTGATCTCGTTCCGCGCGTCGGTTGAACGGTCACGCGAATGGGAGAAGGTCTCGGGCTGATGGCGAACCGGGGGGTGCCGACGCCGCCGATCGAGATCGAGGGCGACCAGATCACGGCGCGCTTTTCGGGTGTCAGCGTCAGCGAGGCGGCGATCGCCGCGGTCGGCGACGCGTGCGCCGACGTGCGGACCGACGACGCCACGTGCCACGAGGCCGGGCGCGACTGGTGGCCAATAACGATGGCGTGGGCCCTCAACGGTGAAGTACCGGCCCGCCCGGCGGCGGTGGCGCGACCGGTCGACGTCAACGAAGTCGCCGGCGTGCTCGCCGCGTGCAACGAGGCCCGGGTGCCGGTCACCACCGCGGCGGGCCGCAGTGGCGTTTGCGGCGCGAGCGTGCCGATTCACGGTGGTGTCGTGCTCGACATGACCGGCATGGCCGGCGTCATCGACGTCGACGACACGTCGATGTTGCTCCGCGTCAAGCCCGGCACGTTCGGCGACGTCCTCGAGGACACGCTGCGCGCCGACTTTGGCGTCACCGTCGGTCACTGGCCGCAGTCGATGGCGTTGTCGACCGTCGGCGGCTGGCTCGCGTGCCGCGGCGCCGGCCAGTACTCGACGCGCTACGGGAAGATCGAGGACATCGTCGTCGGCCTCGAGGTCGCGCTGGCCGACGGGCGCGTCATCACGTCCGGCGGTGGCGCGCCTCGCGCCGCGACCGGACCGGACCTCAACCAGTTGTTCGTCGGCAGCGAGGGCACCCTCGGCGTCATCACCGAAGCCGTGCTGCGGATTCACCCGCTGCCGACCACCGATCGCCGCGCCGCGTACGGGTTCGCCTCCTTCGCCGAGGGCAACGATGCGTGCCGCCGCATCCTGCGCCGCGGCGCCACTCCTGCCGTCCTGCGCCTCTACGACGAGCGCGAATCGCGCCGCTACATCGAGGGCACCAACGTGCTCCTCGTGCTCGACGAAGGCGACCCGGCGGTGATCGACGCGGTGATGCAGGTGGTCGCCGAGGAGTGCGCGGGCGCGCAGTCGCTCGATGTCGACTTCGTCGGCCAGTGGCTCGACCATCGCAACGAGACCTCCGCGCTCCAGGAGGCGTATCGCAAGGACCTCGTCGTGGACACGACGGAAGTCTCGGCGACGTGGCGCGCCCTGCCGGCGATCTACGACGAGGGCGTCGCCGCGCTCAAGGCGGTCGACGGGATGTGGGTTGCCTCGGCGCACCAGTCGCACAGCTATCTCGACGGCGCGTGCATCTACTTCACGTGGGCCGGTCAGCCGACCGACGGCGACAAGGACCGCTTCTACAACGCGGCGTGGGTTGCGATCATGGATGTGATCGCCGCCCACGGCGGTGCGGTCAGCCATCACCACGGCATGGGCATCAACCGCGCGCCGTGGACGCCGAACACCGAAGTCCTGGCATCGCTGAAGGGCGCGCTCGATCCCCACGGCATCCTCAACCCCGGCAAGCTCGGCCTTCCGTCCGCGTTCGGCCCGCCGCCGTGGCCCTAGACCTGCGGGCGGTCGGTCGCGGTGCGGTCGGCGCTGCCGCCCTGTTCGGCCCCATCGCCTTCGTGCTGCGCGCCCTCGCCGGCGGCGACGTCGACTCGAACAACTGGCTGTTGCTGCTCGTGCTGTTCCCGTTCGCGTTCATGTTCGGCGGATGGCTCGCCGCGTATGACCGGCCGCCCACGCCGCTCGTGCACGGCGCGATCGCCGCGGCGGCCGGCTTCCTCGGACTGTTCCTGCTGATCCTGCCGTTCCGCCTGGCCGACGGACGCTTCACGCTGGCTAGCGCGATCTTCGCCGTACTCCTGGCCGAGGCCGCCGCACTGTGCGGGTTGTTGGGCGGACTGCTCGCGTCGCGCGGCGTACGGGTGCCGCGCTAGCCATGAGCGACGTCCTCGTCGTCGACGTCGGTACGAGTGGCGTGCGCGCCGCGGTGGTCGACGGCGGCGGCGCGGTGAACCACGTGAGCTACCGCGAGGTGCTGCCGTCGTCGCCCATGCCCAGCTTCGTCGAGCTCGACGCGCGGGCGACAGCCGACGCGGTCCTCGCGGTGGCCAATGAAACACTGGCCGCCAACAACGGACCCGTCGCCGCGGTCGGCATCGCCAACCAGCGCGCGACGACGATCGTGTGGGACCGCGCCACTGGCGAGCCGGTCGGGCCCGGCATCGGCTGGCAGGACCTGCGCACCGTCGGCACGTGCCTCATGCTCCAAGCCGACGGCATCCGCCTCGCACCCAACGTGTCGGCCACCAAACTCGCGTTCCTCCTCGACATGGCCGATCCGGACCGGTCGCGTGATCTGTGTTTCGGCACCGTCGACTCGTGGGTCGCGTGGACGCTGTCGAACGGCGAGCTGCACGTGACCGATGCCAGCAATGCCGGCGTGACCGGCTTGCTGCACGGCGACGGCACGACGTGGAACCAGACGATCCTCGACGCGCTCAAGATCCCGAACGCGGTGCTGCCCGAGATCGTCGACTCGACCGGCGTCGTCGGCGCCGCATCGGCGCTGCCCGGCGCGCCCCCGATCGCAGGAATCGCCGGTGACCAGCAGGCGTCGCTCGTCGGCCAGGGCTGCACGCAGCCCGGCTTGGCCAAGATCACGTTCGGGACCGGCGGCATGCTCGACCTGTGCGCGGGTCCCGCCCGGCCGACCTTCGACGCGCGCGGACCGTCGGGGTGTTTCCCGATCATCGCCTGGCGCCGCGGCGGCACGGTCACGTGGGGCATCGAGGCCGTCATGCTGTCGGCCGGCACCGCCGTCGAGTGGCTGCGCGACGACCTGGGCCTGATCGCGACATCGGCCGACTCCGACGCGGTCGCCGCCGCGTGCGACGACAGCGGCGACGTGTGGTTCGTGCCCGCGCTGCTCGGCCTCGGTACGCCGGTATGGGACTTCGGTGCACGGGGAACGCTGCTCGGGTTGACGCGCGGGAGCGGCCGGCCCGAGATCGTGCGCGCCGTCCTCGAGGGCGTCGCGCACCGCGGGGCCGACCTGGTCGAGGCGGCCGAAGCCGACGGCCAGCACACGATCGCAAGCTTGCGCGTTGACGGGGGCATGACCGCCAACGCCACGTTCGTGCAAGCGTTGGCCGACGCCGCGCAACGGCCGGTGGAAGTGTCGCCGGTCCTGGAGGCGACGACGCTCGGTGCGGCCTATCTCGCTGGCCTCGCGATCGGCGCCATGAGCGACGAAGCCGAGATCGCGGCGCGCTGGTCGCCGGCTCGCGTCGTCGAGCCGCAGCGCAAGCCCGACCGCGACCGCTGGCGGGCCGCCGTCGACCGCGCCCGGGCCACGATCCCCGAACTCTCCGGCCTCGACTTCTAGGGGTTAGCGGTACCGGGCCAGGACTTTGCCGGCGGCGTCGCGTGACGCGGCGCGCATGTCCTTGGGGTCGACGACTTTCGACGTCGGGCCGACGCGCAGTAGGAGGCGCTCGAGGAACGCGCCGCCACTGACCGCCATGCGGATGCGGAGGCGGCCGTTCTTCATCTCGGTCGACTCCTCCACCGGGTAGCTCTCGGGGACCCAGGCACCGGTCTTCGGAAGTTCGAGGGTGACCATCGGCGTGTCGGGCCCGGCGCGGAATACGCCGGCGGCCGGCGGCTCGACATCGCGAGGTTCGAAGTGCTCCCCCGTCGGCCGCGCCGCGCTCACGCGGTCCACACGGAACGTCAACACCGCTTCGGCCCGGTGGCAGTACGCGCTCAGGTACCAGTGGCCCCCGTCGGTGAAGACCAGCAGCGGGTCGACCTGGCGCGTCGTCTCGTCGTCGCGCGACGCCGAGTAGTAGTCGATCTCCATTCGCTCCCGGCGCCCGACGGCCTCGCGAAGTGCGGTCAGGTGCGCGGGCGCGTCGAGCTCGACGGCGAGCCGGTCGACGCCACCGAGCGCCGCGCTCAGCTTGTCCATCGCCTTGCCCAGTGGCCCGGCGGGATCGGACCCGGGCACGGCGAGCAGGGCGCGCCCGGCGGCGAGCAGCGCGAAGCCATCGGCCGCCGACAAGCGAGGCGGGCGGCGGAAGTAGTCGGGAACGTCGGCCGTGACGCTGTCCTCGTCCACGAGCAGATCGATGAGCTGGTCGGGTGAGTACGGCGGCAGCCCGCAGCACGCGGCGAGCAGCAACTCGTTCTCGACCTCCTCGACGGTCAGGTCGAAGCGGGCCGCGATCTCTTCGAAGGTGGCCGTCTTGCGCTCGGCGATCCACGGGATGATCGCCAACAGTCGCCGCAGCCGCGTGCCGTAATCGACTACACGCCTCGGCGTCATTGTGTCCTCCGGATCGTCTCCGTCTTCGCCTCCGACTCCCTCACTTGGCCATCGCGGTCAGCCACTTGACGACTTGGTCGCGCGTCGCTGGCGGGCCGATCACCTCGGCGTGATCGAGAAAGCCGAAGAGCCACGACCGGAAGCCGTCCATGTTCGTGACCGCGATCCGCAGCGTCACACTGCCGTCGTCGCGACGTTCGATGACCGCGTCGTCACCCGCGTCGGCGATGGCGGCGCGGGCGTAGGCGGCGTCGATCGCCACGTCGACGAGTGTCGGCTCGCCCACCGCCATCTGGAACGCCTGGCTGGGCATCAGCGCGCGAGGGTCGAACGTCTCCGGCGGGGCGAACGCGTCGCCCTCACCGGCGGTCACCCCACCCTGGATGCGGTCGGCGCGGAACACGCGCTCCTCGTCGCGGTCGACGTCGCGGCCGCCCACGTACCAGTTGCCGTCCCGGAAGAACAGGCCCCATGGCTCGAGCGTCCGCTGCTGGCCCCGATACGTGAATGACACCGTCGCCCGCCGGCGGCACGCGTCGAACAGCGCGGGGAGCGCGTCGATCACGGGCAAGGCTGCGAGCGGCGGAACCGCGTCAGCCGGCGCGTCGCCGAAGGCCCACAGCGCCTCCCGTCCCCGGCCGCCCTCGAGGTGCACGGCGGCGACGGCAAGGTTCAGCGCGACGAGTTCGTCATCGCTGAGATCGAGCGCCGGGAGGTAGTACTCGTCGGCGGCGATCTTGTAGGCGGCCTTGCCGTCGTCCGTGTACAGCGTCTCGACCGGAACGCCCTCGTCACGCAGCAAGCGCTTGTCCCGCTCGAACGCCTGCCGCCGGGTCTCGGCTTCCTTCGGGTAGCCCTCGATGCGCATGACGATCTCGTCGAGCGTGAGCGGCCGCGCCGTATTCAGCAGCAACGCCACCAAGTTCGTCAGTCGCTCAAGCCGGTCAACCACGCTCGCAGCGTAGGTTGCGTACCCATGCTTGAGATGCGAACGAAATGTGAACGGTGCGAGGCCCCGCTGGCCGCCGACAGCGCCGCCGCGATTTGCAGCTACGAGTGCACGTTCTGCCCTGACTGCGCGGGCGCGATGAACGCCGTGTGCCCCAACTGCGGCGGCGAGCTGTTGACCCGTCCCCGCCGGGCGGCGGGATGAGGCCGCCGGGTAACGTCGCCGCCAACGAGAGGAGCGGTTGATGGACTTCGCGGGGAAGCTGGCGGTCGTAACCGGTGGCGGCACGGGCATGGGGCGCGAGCTGGTCATCCAGCTGGCAGAGGCCGGCTGCTCGGTGGCGACGTGCGACCTGAACGCCGACAACGTCGCTGAGACCAAGCGGCGCGCCCACGAAGGAGCCAGCAGCGACGTCAAGATCTCGACGCACATGTGCGACGTCTCCGATGAGGCCGCCATGCTCGTGTTCCGCGACGAGGTCCTCGCCGAGCACGGCCGCGACTACATCAACCTGCTCTTCAACAACGCCGGCATCGGCGGCGGCGGCAGCTTCGTCGCCGGTGACCGTGGGGAGTGGGAACGAACGTTCGCGGTCGACTGGGGCGGCGTCTATAACGGCTGCCGCGCCTTCGTCCCGCTGCTCCTTGCCAGCGACGAGGGCCACCTCATCAACACGAGCAGCGTCAACGGCTTCTGGGCGTCGCTCGGGCCGGGCGTTCCCCACACCGCCTACAGCTCGGCCAAATTCGCGGTCAAGGGCTTCTCCGAGGCGCTGCTCGAGGACTTCCGCATCAACGCGCCGCACGTGAATGTCTCGGTGGTCATGCCGGGGCACATCGGCACCGACATCGTCATCAACTCACGCGTGATCCTCGGTAACGACCCCGAGACGATGTCCGCCGACGAGATCAAGGCAACCCGCCAGAGCATGGCCCTGCGCGGCATGCCGATCGACGGCGTCTCCGACGAGGACCTCGTGAAGATGGTCGCCATGATGGGCGAGATGTTCCGCAACACCGCACCGACCTCGGCCGCCCAGGCGGCGACGGTGATTCTCGACGGCGTCAAGGCCAAGCAATGGCGGATCCTGATCGGCGACGACGCCCGCAAGCTCGACGAAGCGGTGCGCGCCAATCCCGAGGGCGCCTACGGCCCCGGCGGGTTGTCGCTGGCCAGCATCCTCGACGTGGCGTCAGGAGACGCTGGGTAGCGGCGACCGGTCGACTCGCAAGCAGCGACCGTAACGGGCCGCCTACGCTGGCCGCGTCGATTGACGTTTGGGGGAGAGATGGAACAAGCCATCCCGACGCCGCCACGGCGGACGTTGCACGCGTACGCGTACGACCCGCTGCTGTCGGAGCTGAATAACACCGAGGTGAAACTGAGCGTCCCGTTTGAGCCTCTCAAGCCGGGGCCCGAGGGTGGCCTCGTGAAGGTCATCGACTTCGACCCGATCCGTGACACGTACTACGCGCCGGTCCACCTCGACGACCCCCTTCTGCTCGCGCAGGACGGCCTCGCACCGTCGGAGTCCGACCCACGCTTCCACCAGCAGATGGTCTATGCCGTTTCGTCGAGCGTCCTCGAGTATCTCGAGCGGGCGTTAGGTCGGCGCCTTCAGTTCGTCGGCGGGAAACCACTGACGATCTATCCGCATGCGTTCTGCGACCAGAACGCCTATTACGACCCCGACCTCCACGCACTGCTGTTCGGGTACTTCAGGGCAGGACGCGACACGCCCGGTCGACTCCTCCCGGGCCAATGGGTCTTCACATGTCTCTCCCACGACATCATCGCCCACGAGCTGACGCACGCTGTCGTCGACCGCTTGCGACCCGAGTTCATTTTCCCGACAAACCACGATGTCGCCGCGTTCCACGAGGGATTCGCCGACCTGATCGCCCTGCTACACCATTTCACGCTGCCGGACATCGTGCGACGCCACCTTCAGGCGTCCCGCGGCGACATCGCCCGGGCCGCGCCCCTCTTCGACCTGGCGCAGCAATTCGGTGAGGGCGCGGGGATGGGCGAGGCATTGCGTTCCGGCATCGACAAGCCGGACCCCGCTCGACTGGCGATGACGCTGGAGTGCCACGACCGCGGCGCGATCCTCGTTGCAGCCGTATTCGAAGCGTTCATCGAAACGTATAAGGAGCGGGTGGCGGATCTCCTGCGAATAGCGACGGGTGGAACCGGGGAACTACCTCGCGGGCACCTCCACCCCGATCTCGTCACGCGGGTCGCGTCGGAGGCTCAAGCCAACGCCCGCGACTTCCTGTCGATGTGTGTGCGGGCGTTCGACTTTCTGCCGGTTGTCGACGTGACGTTCGGTGATTTCCTCCGTGCTTTGGTAACCGCCGACCGATCGCTCTATCCCGGTGACCGATCACGGAAACGGGCATGGGTGATCGAGTCGTTCCGCCGTCGCGGCATCTACCCCGACGACGTCGACTCGCTGTCCGAACAGAGCTTGAGCTGGCCCACGGTCACGCTGCCGGAGATCACGCTGCCAGTCGACCAACTCATCGAGTGGACCGCAGAAGAGTCCGAGGTGTCCACGCGCTCGGCGACCCGGTCGCCGGCGACCGAGAAGAGGCTCGAAAAGCGGCGAGCCGATCAAGAAGTATTCCGCCGCGGGCTCGCCGCTGCTATGCACAAGGCGGTCACCAGCCACCCAGCCGAGTTCGGGCTGAGTCCCGACCACCCCATCGCGGTGCGAGGTTTCCACGCCTCGTTTCGGCCCGGTGAGGACGGGCAGTCGCGCGTCGATATCGTCGTGCAACTCCGCCAGGAAAGGCCCGATCTCGGAGCGTTGCCGGCACTCGACGGGACGGGCCTGCGCGTCTTCGCCGGCACCACGGTCGTCGCTGACGCGCTCGGGCGCATTCGCCACGTAATTACCAAGCCGTTGCCCCGCGACGCCCGTCGTCCGCATGCCGGCGCAGGCGGGGACCGATTCGCAAGGCTCCTCGCGTTCATCTCCGATCGCGACGCCATCGACGGGACTGAGGCCTGGACGTCGAGACCGAACCGGATCACGAGCCAGTTGTCATTCGCCCAACTGCACCGCAACCGCGCGATGGGAGCGATCGCATGAGTCAGCCAGGGGCATTCGGCCAGTGACCGTGCAACGCGTAAAGCTGTGCATGTACAACGTCGGCTTCGGCGACGCATTCGTGCTGAGCCTCGAACACGACGATGGCATCTGGCGGATGCTCATCGATTGCGGTGTGCACACCGGCGGCGGGTCGGATCACAAGATGTCCGAGATCGTCGACCAGATCATCACCGACGTCACGCCGCCGGATGGTGGGACTCCTCGCCTCGATGTCGTCGTCGCCACACACCGTCACCGTGACCATGTGTCAGGGTTCGACAACGTGCGGTGGGACGAGGTCGAGGTCGGCGAAGTGTGGCTGCCCTTCACCGAGAATCCGGCGGACGAACTCGGTTCGCAGATCAGGGTCCAGCAATCGAAGAAGGCGCTAGCGCTGGTCGGCCACCTCCAACGAATCGCGGCAGCCGGAGCCGGAGCTACCGCACGAGCCGCGGCCGGGGCGGCCAAGGTTGCTGAGAATTCGCTCACCAACGCAAAAGCGATGGACCGCTTACACAACAAGTTCAAGGGATCGGCGCAGCGCCGTTACTTTCCGAACCCGGGCGTGGAGCCGGCCGCGTTCGCGGCGCCCGGCCTTCCCAGCGTCCGCATCCATATGCTTGGGCCGCTGCGAGACAAGAGCGTGATCGCGTTGATGGACCCGCCGGCTGACCAGCAGTGGTTCGGGCTGGCGACGTCGGGCGACGACGGCCCAAGCGAGGACATCGGCCCGCTGTTCCATCGCGAGTTCGCTCTCAAACCTGCGGCTATGTCGCGCACCTATCACTCACTAGCCCTGACCGCGGCGGCGCGCCATGACTTGGCTCAAGAGGCCGAGTTCGACGCGTGGGCGGCCGCCACGTCGATTACCGACGCCGTCAACAACACCAGCCTCGTTTTCGTCGTTGACATAGATGGCACGCGCCTGGTGTTCCCCGGCGACGCTCAGTGGGGCCTGTGGGACGCCATCCTCCGCCAACCCGGGACCGACGCGCTCCTGTCGGGGACCGCGGTCTACAAAGTTGGTCATCACGGCAGCCACAACGCAAATCACAAGCGCTTCGTCGAGAATCTGATGGGGCCCGACACCGTGGCAATGATGTCGTTCCACGAAGTCAAGGACTGGCCGTCGATCCCCAACAAGAACCTCGTCTCGTCCCTTAGCAAAAGACCGCGCCACCTCGTCCGGTCGGACAAAACCACGCGGGTCCCGCGCGTGACGCGGCGGGGCACGCTGTCATCAGAGCTGACCCTCGACCTGACGTAAGGACTTAGGAAACCGCCGGTAGTTCCTGCTGCATCTCGAGGACCGGCGCGAAGAGGTCGCCGTGCCGGTCGACGCGGTCGAGGACCGCGCTCATCTCGAACCGGAACGCTTCCGGGTCGCCGCCGGCATGGCCGTCTTCCAGCTCGTCCCACGTGATCGGCGTCGAGCACGTCGGCCGCTCGAAGGCGCGCAGCGAGTACACGCCGATCGTCGTCTTGTGGCGCGCGTTCTGGCTCCAGTCGATGAAGACCTTGCCGGCGCGCAGGGCCTTGGTCATCTCGGTGAGGACGTGGTCGGGGTGGACGCGCTCGAGCACTTGGGCGAGGGCGAGCGACATCTCACGCGTCTTCTCGAACGACGTCGGCGTGTTGAGCGGCACGTAGAGCTGTAGGCCCTTCTTGCCCGACGTCTTGACGAAGCCCTCCAGCGACAATCGCTCGAGCGCTTCGCGCAGCCATAAGGCCACCTGCGCGCACTCGACCGCCGTTGCCGGCGGGCCGGGGTCGAGGTCGAACACCATCACCGTCGGCGAGTCGAGGTCCTCCTTGCGCGCCAAACCCGGATGCAGTTCGAGGGCAGCCAGGTTCGCGGTCCACACGAACGCCGCGGGCTCGTCGAGCTCGCAGAACTCGACCTTGGTCTTGGCGCTGACGTCCATGGCGATCGTCGGCAGCCACTCGGGCTTGTGCTTCGGGCAGTTCTTCTCGAAGAAGTGCTTGTCGTCGACGCCGTTCGGATAGCGCACCAACGTGATCGGCCGCGCTTCCATGTGCCGCGCCATCACCGGTGCGATGCGCGCGTAGTAGTCGATGATCTCGGCCTTGGTCGTCCCGGTCTGCGGGTACAGGACCTTGTCGAGGTTCGAGAGGTTGAGGGTGCGACCGTCGATCTCGACGGTGGTCATGCGGTGGACTTCTGCTCTCCCGGTCGCCTTCCGTCTTCGCCTCCGGCTCCCTTTTTGGACGCGGCGAGGCTCGCCTCGAGCGCAGCCATGAGGTCGACGACGGTGGGCGCCTCGGTGACGGCGGGCTGGCTGACGATCTCCTGACCCGCGGCCTTGGCCTCGATCATGTCGATGACCTGTTGGCGGTACTCGTCGTGGTACTTCTCGGGATCGAACTTGGCCGACAACGACTCGACGAGCTGCTCGGCCATCTTGAGTTCCTTGTCCGAAACCTGCGTGGCGTCGACTTCCTCGATGCCCTCGATCGGCCGCACCTCGTCCGCGTACAGCAGCGTGTTGAGGACCAGCGCACCGTCCTTGGGTCGCAACGCGGCGAGGTACTGCTTGGTCCGCAGGACGAGCCGAGCAAGGGCGACCTTGTTGGTGCGGGTCATCGCCTCGACCAACAACGCGTAGGCCTTGCCCGCCCGCGGCTCGGGCACCACGTAGTACGGGTGCTCGAAATAGATCGGATCGATCTCGTCGAGGTCGACGAACTCCTCAATGTCGATCGTGTGCGTCGCCTTCGGGTCTAGCGCGGCCAACTCGTCGGGGTCGATCACCACGTACTGGCCGGGCGACACCTCATAGCCCTTGACGATCTCGTCGAAGGGGATCTCTTTGTCCTCCTCCGGGCACCATCGCTTCTGCTGGATGCGCGCGTTGTCGGGCGCATGCAGCTGGTTGAACCGCACGTCCTTGGACGAGACGGCCGTCGCCAGCTTCACGGGGACGTTCACCAGCCCGAAGCTGATCGACCCACTCCAGATCGCGCGAGGAGGCATACCCAGGAGTCTACGAGGGCTTTTCAGTCATGGAACTTCTCGCCCCGTTCGAACATCTCGATCATGGCGACCATGCGCTTGGCGCGCGTCTCGGGTGTCTTGGCCGTCTGGAGCCGGTAGACGATCGGATACGTGTTGCGTTTGTTCAGCGTCTCGAAGAACGCCAGCGCCTTCTTGTTCTTGCGGAGCGCCTTGATGAAGTCGTCGGGCACCTCGGCTCGGCTCGGCGGGCTGTAGGCCCGATCCCAGCGCCCGTCGGCCTTGGCCCGCTCGATCTCTCGCCGGCCGGCGGCGCGCATGCGCCGCGCCTTTATCAGCCGCTCGGTGCGCTCGACGTTGATCTTCGACCAGCCGCTGTTCTTGCGGCGTGGTGTGAACTTCTGCACCCGTGACACGTCGTCGTGCTTCCGACTTTGCCCGTCGATCCAGCCGTAACAAATGGCGACGTCGACCGCCTCGTCCCAGCTGAGGTTGTGGTCCGGCGACGCCTTCGGGAACATCCGAAGCCACACGCCTTCGGGCACCGTGGCGTGGTTGGCCCGCAGCCATTGCTCCCACTCCTTGGCCGACCGGACATCGAGCACCTCGGGCATCGGTCGGGCAAGCTACCCGGATGCGCACGGTATTCAGCGGGGGAAAGGTGTTCGACGGCTCTGGTGCGGACATCGCAACGGCCGATGTCGTGATCGAGGACGGCCGCATCGTCGATGTCGGGCCCGGCCTCGACGGCGACGAACAGGTCGACGCGACCGGCAAGACGCTGCTGCCGGGCTTGTTCGACTGCCACGTGCATCCGCTCATGTCGCACCTCGACCTGATGCGAAACTTCCAGACGCCGTTCTCCTACAAGTACTACGCGTGCGCGCGGAACCTCGAGACGATCCTTCGCCTCGGCATCACGACGGTGCGCGACGCCGGTGGCTCCGACCTCGGCATCAAGCAGGCCGTGCAGGAGGGCCTCATCAACGGGCCGCGCATGCAGATCTCGATCGTGATGCTGAGCCAGACCGGCGGCCACGGCGACAGCTGGATGCCGTGCGGCGCGCACATCTCGGCGCGCACGGTCGATCCCGGCCGGCCCAACCACATCGTCGACGGCCCCGACGAGATGCGGAAGAAGGTGCGCGAGCTGGTGCGCATGGGCGCCGACGTCATCAAGGTCGCGGTGAGCGGCGGCGTGCTCTCGCCCCGCGACAAGCCGACGCACGCGCACTTCCGCCCGATCGAACTGGAAGTCCTCGTCGAGGAGGCCACCGCGGCCGGCGTCTTCGTGATGTCCCACGCGCAGGCGACCGACGGGATCAAGAACGCGATCCGGGCCGGCGTCCGATCGATCGACCACGGCATCTACCTCGATGACGAGGCGATCGACCTCATGATCGAGCGGGGCACGTGGCTCGTGCCGACGCTGCTCGCGCCGCGCGGCGTGATCGCGGCGGCCGAGGCCGGCGTGGCGCTGACCGACGCCGCGGTGCAGAAGGCGCACGAGGTGATCGACGTGCACACCGAGTCGTTCCGCCGCGCCGTCGAGGCCGGCGTGAAGGTGGCGATGGGCACCGACTGCCCGGTGTCGCCGCACGGCACCAACCTCGGTGAGCTCGAGCTGATGTCGAAGCTCAGTGACATGTCACCGCTCGACTCACTCGTCGCCACCACCAGCAGCGCGGCCGAGCTGATGGGTTTGTCCGACGAACTGGGAACGCTGGAGGCCGGCAAGCGGGCCGACGTCGTCGTGGTCGACGGCGACCCCCTCGACCTGGTCACGCTCTCGGACCGCATCGAGCAGGTGTGGAAGGACGGCGCCCGCGTCGTCTGATGGACCTCCGCAGTGCAACCAACGACGACGTCCCGGCCATCAGCGATCTGTTCGTGCGGTCATCGGCCACCAACGATGGCGACCGCGCCCTGATCGCCCTCCATCCCGAGTGGATGGTGTGGAGCGCAGCGAACCTGGCGTGGGTCCGGGTCGCGTGCATCGACGGCGCCATCGTCGGCTTCGCCACGGCCGTTCCGTCGGGCGAATTCCTCGAACTCGAGGACCTGTTCGTCGATCCCGACCACATGCGCCGCGGCATCGCGTCGGCGTTGATCGAGGACATCGCGGCGGGCGGCGTCCGCATCGAGGTCACCGCCAACCCCCATGCGATGGCGTTTTACGAGTCGGCCGGCTTCGTCGTCACCGGCGAGGCCCAGACCGAAGGCGGCCCCGCCCCTCGCATGTGTCGCACCATGTAGGCGACTGTTCCGCGAGCTAGCGCAGCCGAATCCGCGAGGAGTGCGCGTTGACGATCGAAGCGGCGTCGGTGGCGCCACCGATCGTCAAGCCGTCGAACTCCTCCTCCACGGCGTTGCCGACGATCACGACGAGTCGGAACGCCCCCGCCGGACCGCCGGACGCGGCGCCGATCTCGACGCGCAGGTCGAGCGGGAGGGGGCCGCCGTCAGCCGACAACACATCGAGCTTCTCCGGCATGGCCGTCGCTGTTGTCGCGGTTGCGCTCTGCCGACGCCAGATCGTGACCTGGTCGCCGCCTTGGCGCACACCCTCACGCGGCGGCGGGAAGTCGTCGGGCAGATCGTCACTGGATATCTGCACCAGCGTGTGGGGATCGCTGATGCCGCGCAGCACGAATGAGCCGAGGTCCTTCAACAAGACATCGGCGGCGGGGATGCCAGCAGCCGCCGCGGTTTGTCCTGTGCAGAGGATCTGCCCGCCGTGCGCCGCAGAACACACCCGGGCCGCTATGTGGACGTTGATCCCGACGTGCTCGCCGCCGTAGAGCACGGCCGAACCCGTGTGCAGGCCGGCGCGCACGCGAATCGACACACCACTGGTCTCGTTGCGCTGGATCCGCCTCTGCGACTCGACCGCAGCGGCGACGGCATCGGCGGCCTGCGTGAACACGAAGAACGAGCCGTCGCCTTCGTCGCCTCGAATCACCTGTCCGTTGTGAGCCTCGACGCAACTGGTCAGGATGTGGCGCTGGGTCTGCAAGGCGAGCCCGTAGACGGCTCCGAGCTCTTGAATGAGCCGCGTCGAACCCTCGACGTCCGTAAACAGGTAGGTGAGGCCCCCAGCCACGCTGCGAGTCTTGCCTGTACGTCGTCCACAAGCCTGGGGAAAACTACAACCTTGTAACTTGTTACACCCCTCCGCCAACATGGAGCCATGCAGGAAGTGGCCCAGCGGCTCGCCAAGGTGCTCACCGGCGGCGGCGATTCGCTGGCCGACCCCACGGGGTCGGACCTCCTGTTCGAGACGGTCATCGGCCTGCGGCCCCTCGTGCGCAGCGCGCCGCCGGCCGACGTGTGGGCGGTCGACGGGGGCCAGGCGCTCGTCGCCGACGCCCGGTGCCTCCAAGTCGTCGTCACCCGCGCCGCTCGGGTCCGCTACCGCGACGGCGAGTGCGTGTTCGAGGACGACGGCGAGCTGGCCGCCGAGTTGCTCACCGACGGCTCGGTCATCAACCTGCTGCGCGACCAGGGCGAGTGGCGGGCGGTTGAGGACGCGCTGGCCGAGGCCGAGCCCGGCGCCCTCATCCTCATCGACGGCGACCTCCAGCCCGACTGGCGCATCCCGTCGACCTTCCTCGCCGGCCTGATGGAACGCGCCGCGAACGCGCAGGTCACGCTCGCCGCCGTCACCAAACACTCGTCGCTGTCACGGGGCGGCGCGCCGCTGCTCGGTCATCTCGAGCGCGAGGCCGAGGCCCTGTTCGGCGAGCGGTCGATGTGGTGGGCGCCGGTCGCCCGCACCCGGCCCGATCTTCCCGTCGACATACAAGTGGTCGCCGCCCGCCTCGATCCGGATGCGCCGTTCTCGTTCCGCATCGACCTGCCCGGCGACGTCGACCCCGAGCCCATGCTGGCGGCGATCAGCGCGCTGTGCGACGACGCCGCGTTCCCCGGCTACCCCTACCCGCTCACCGTGGCCGATCGGCTGGCCGCCTGTCCGGGTTGGCTACGTGCCGAAGCGGCCGGCGACCTCGACGACGCCCTGGCCGCCCTCGGCGTGAGTGAGGACATAAGACGGCGCGCGTTCACGGATCGTCATCGACTGATGGAGCGGTCATGACCACGGCGAGCCGCGGCCGGCTGTTCGGGAAGAACGTCCTCGAGGGCACGTTCCGCGCCGCGCCTGACGAGGACCTGTTCCTCGGCGAGCTGCTCGTCGCCGTCGACGACGCCACCGGTCGTCGGTATCTGTTCCGTATCGTCGACGTCACCTACGGCACCGAGCACCGTGAGCCGGGTTGGGCCGAGCGGGTCGCCGGCACGCTGCTGGCCGACGACGCCCGCGCCGAGCCGGGCGCCCACCCGTTGCACGAGCAAGCCAAGCGCACGTACCGCGTTGCGTCGTGCCGATGCCTCGGTTACCTCACGCCCGACGGCCTCGACTTCCGCAAACCCAAGTCGCTGCCCACGCAGTTCTCGCGCGTGGTCGCGCCCGAGCCGGCCGACTTCGCGTTCCTCAAGAGCCGCATGGGCGACATCCCCTTCGGCCACCTGCGCAGCGGCGAGACCGACGTCGACTTCGAGGTCGGCATCCCCGGCGACAGCCTGGCAACCCACGTCGGCATCTTCGCCACCACCGGCATGGGCAAGTCCAACTTGATGATGGTGCTGGCCGGCGGCGTGCTTACCGCCAAGGGTCGCTACGGCATGCTCCTCATCGACCCGCACGGCGAGTACCGCACGGCGTTGGCGCGCCATCCATGGGCCGGCGTCGGTCTGCGCACCTACGCAGCCCGCCGGCTGCCCAACACGTCGACGCTGCGCATCAGCCTGGCCGAACTCACCATCGACGACCTGCGGACCGCCCACGACTGGAGCCGCCCGCAAGAAGAGGCGCTGTTCGAACTCGAACGGCACTATTCGCGCGACGGCCACGAGGGCCTGGCCTGGCTGCTGCCGTTCACCCACCTCGACGACCTCGCCGGCTTTCGCGACATCGAGCTCAACGGCCGCATCGCGCTGAACACACTGCAGGTCGTGCAGCGCCGGGCCCGGCGCATCGTCGGCCTCGAGTGCATCGCCGCCGACCCCGGGGTCACCGTCGGCGCCGCCATCATCCGCGACCTGGCCGAGGGCAAGGTCGTGCTCGTCGACGTCAGCGGCCTCGGGTCAACCGAAGAGGTCCTCGTCGCGTCGTTCCTCACCCGGCGCGTCCTCGACCACTGGCAGACCGCGTACCTCGACGACGACGAGTACCACCGCCAGCTGCCCACCGTCTCGATCGCGCTGGAAGAGGCGCAGCGCGTCCTCGGCAACAGCAAGGACAGCGAGTCCAACGTGTTCCCGCGCGTGGCGCGGGAGGGGCGCAAGTTCAAGGTCGGGCTGTGCGCGGTCACCCAGCAACCCAAGCTGCTCGACGACGAACTGCTGAGTCAGTTCAACACCTTCTTCGTCCTCGGCCTGGCCGACGAGAAGGACCGCAACATCCTGCGGGCCTCGGCCAAGCAGGACATCAGCGCGCTCGGGCCGGAGATCCAAACGCTGATGCCGGGCGAGTGCCTGATGGCCAACCTGGCCGCGCCGTTCGCGGTCCCGGCGCGGGTCCACCTGTACGCCGACGTCGTCGCCGCCACCGAACCGCCACCCGCGCCCCGCCCGCAACCAGCGCCCAACGTGTCGGCGTTGGTGGACTGACGCAATGAAGATCGCGGCGATCGGCGACGCCCACCTCGGTCGGTCGTACTACCCGTACACCACCGCCGAAGGCGTCAACCAGCGCGAGCGCGACTTCGAGATCTCCTTCGAGGCAGCTGTCGATCTCGCCCTCGCCCAGTCCCCCGACGCGGTCATCTGGTTGGGCGACGTGTTCGATCACCCGAGGCCCACGTTCCGGTCGTTCCGAATCGCGCAGCGGGCGCTGGCCAAGATCCGCGACCACGGCATCACTGCCGTGATCATCAGTGGCAACCACGACACGCCGCGACTGCCCGGCACTGGCAGCCCCTACTCGCCGCTTGCCGACACGTTCCCCGAGTTCCATTTCGCTCACCGCCTGGCCTACGAGCGCTTCGAACTGCCCGGGCTGCTCGTGCACGCCGTCCCCCAGATGCTCACCGTCGACGCCACCAAGGAGGCACTTGCCGAGGTCGACAACTCGCGCAGCCTCGACCGCACCAACCTCTTGCTCACCCACCCGCGCGTGCCGCAGGTCGAGCCCAAGTACGCCGACATCAACGAAATCGAGGTCGACGCCGGGCTGCTGCGCGCCGACCTCGTCCTCCTCGGCCACTACCACTCGCACCGCAAGGTGCTCCCCGGCATTTGGTACGCGGGCGCCACCGACACGTTCTCCTTCGCCGACGACCCCGACCCGAAGGGCATCGTCGTGCTCGACACCGACACCGGCGTGTGCACGCACGTGCCCCTGGAAGGCCAGCGGCCGATGGTCACGCCCGAGCCGATCCACGCGCTGGGGCTGAGCCCCGACGAGATCCAAGCCGCGCTCATCGACCGGGTCGCCGCCGCGCCGGCCGATGCCGTCGTGCGGCTCTACGTCGACGGCGTGGCGCCCGAGGCGTGGCGGCTCGTCGACCACGAGGTCGTGCGCGAGGCCGGTGCGCATCTGCTGCACGCGCAGATCGAGCGCACCAACGCCCCGGCCGCCGGCCAGGTCGACGCCGGCGACGACTTCGGCAACCTGGCCGACCTGTGGGCGCGGTGGCTCCCGCAGCAAGACCTCATCGGGTTCGACCGGGACCGCATCCGCGACATGGGCGACGACTACCTCGCCCGCGCCCAGGAACAGGCGAGCTAACCGGTGCGGGTCACGCGCCTTTACCTGGAGAACTACCGGGTCTACGAGGGCCCGCTCGAACTCGAGATCCCGCCCGGGCTGGTCGGGATCTACGGCGTCAACGGGGCCGGAAAGTCGTATCTGTTGGAATCGATCCTCTTCGCACTCTGGGGCCGGTCGCGCACGGAGTTGCGCGAGGTGCGCACCGCTGGCGTGAAGAACGACTGCATCGTCGAGTGCGAGTTCGAACATGAGGGCCACCTCTACGTCGTGCGCCGCACGATCAAGGGCGGCGGCAAACAGCTCAAGACCGAAGCCGAAGTGTTCGCCGACGGGCAGCAGGTCGCCGCCAGCCCTACCGACGCCAAGCGCTACATCCACTCGATACTCGGCATGGACGACGCCCCCTTCCGGGCGTCGGTGTTCGCCGAGCAGAAGCAGCTCGCCGCGTTCAGCAATCAGGGTCCGGCCGAGCGCAAGCGGCTCGTCCTCAAGCTGCTCGGCATCACGCCGCTCGACGGCGCCCGCGATCTGGCGCGCAAGGACGCCAAGAGCGCGCACGAGAAGTTCGACCAACTGCGGTCCGTCCTGCCCGATCTCGACGCCCTGCGCGTGGCGGCCGACGACCTGGGCGCGGCGGCCGACGCCCGCGACGCCGAAGCGACCGTCACCGAAACCGCCGCCGTCACCGCCGACGCAACGCTGACCACCGCCGAGGACGCCTTCGCGCGCATCGACGACACGGGACGAGAGTTCGAGTTGATCAAGGTCGAGGGCGTCGCGGCGCGCGACGAGGTCAAGGCGCTCACCGAGCAGCTCGCAACCCTCGAGGTCGAGCGGTCCGGACTGGGCGAAGCCGAGGCGCGGCGCGCCGAACTGGCACCGCTCGCCGCCGCGCTGCCCGCCGCCGAGGCGCGATTGCCGCTCGTGGAGGCCGTGGTCTCGGCGCGAGCCGCATTGACCGCTCTCGTGTTGCCCGACGAACCGCCGGCCGCCGACGAGTCCGGCCTCGCCGATGCGCGCGCCGCGGCCGAGGGCGCCGCCACCGAACTGGCCAACGTCGAAGGCCAGCTCCACGGCGCGACGGCCCGGCTCGAAGCCGCTCGCCTCGCGGTACAGCGGGCCGGCGAACTATCGGACGAAGGCGCGTGCCCGGTGTGCGGCCAGGCGCTGGGTCAGGCGTTCGAACAGGTGCAGGCCCATCACGCCGAGGAGCTGACCGGGGCCGAAGCGGCCGCCGCCGACCTCGCCGCCCGGGCGACGTCACTGACCGCGGCGGCGAAGGCGGCCCGCGCCACCGAGCGGGAGATCGCCGGCGCGATCGAGAAGGGCCGCGCCGCCCGCGAGGCCTACCAGCGCGTGATCGCCCAGCGGGCGACCGCCGACGCAGCGCTGGCGGCGGCGGAAGCCGTGCTGGCGCCGCCGCTCGCGGACGGTGAGCCCGACAACCTCCGCGCCGAGGTCACCCGGCTGCGCGGCGCGGCCGACGAGCTGGCACGCGTGAGCGGGCGGCTCGAACGGGCGCCGATCGTCGCCGCCGAACTCGAGGCCGGACAACTCCGGCTCGACGAAGCGCGCGGGCGGCTCGAGACCCTGCTCGAGAAGGCCAAGGCGCTCCAGTTCAAACCCGAGCAACTCGACGCGGCCCGCCTGGCGCGCGACCGGGCGCGCGCCGCGCTCGACGCCGCCACCAAGGCCGCGCACGAAGCGCGACTGCTCGCCGTCCAGGCCCGCACGCGCGCCGACGCCGAGGTCGCCAAGATCACCGAGGCCGAAGCCCAACATGCGCAGCTCGTCGACCTGGGCGAGGACGCGCGACACCTCAGCCGTCTGGCCGACCTCCTCCACGGCTTCCGGGAAGGCGTCGTCGCCAAAGTCGGGCCGATGCTCGAACAAGAAGCCGGGGCGCTCTTCAAGGAACTCACGAACCACGAGTACGACGACTTCCAGGTCGACCCCGAGAGCTACGAGATCATGTTGGGCGACGCCGGCGTCACCTACGGCATGGATCGCTTCTCGGGCAGCGAGACCGATCTCGCCAACCTCGCCCTGCGCGTCGCGATCAGCGAGCAAGTGCGTTTGCTGTCCGGTGGCACGGTCGGGTTGCTCGTGCTCGACGAGGTGTTCGGTCCGCTCGACGACGACCGCAAGAGTCGCATGCTCGAAGCCATGCAGACGCTGACCGGTCGATTCCGCCAGCTGCTCGTCGTCACCCACGACAACGACATCAAGGAACAGCTCCCCAACGCCATCGAAGTGGTGAAGCTGCCGGGCCGCCGGGCCACGGCGCGCGTTATCGCGGGTTGACGCTCCGGCGCACCCGCAGCGCCCAGATCACGAGTGGGATCTGCAGCGGCAGCCGGCCGAACGCCACGGCCTTGTCGGCCATGCCGCGGTCGCGGTAGTCGACGGCCATCTGCACATTCGCCGGGAACACCACCACGAACAGCACAGCTGCGATCAGCGCACCCATGCGACGCGTGGTTGGTCGAGCGACCATGATCGCCGTCGCTACCTCGGCCACGCCGCTGGCGTAGGTCCAGGCGCGGGGCGAGAACGGCAAGGCGTGGGGCACGATGCGGTCGTAGAACCTCGGGACAACGAAGTGACTCACGCCGGCGAACGCCAACAGTCCTGCCAACGCCGAAGCCGACCGGGACCGCACCACGCGACCGTAGCCCCAGGGTTTAGTCTGGCCACACCCCCGGCTTTCAGGGGCAAGCGACCGGTCCGGACCCTGCTCATGTCGCTGGCGTGACGGCTCCGGCGTTTAGCCCAAAGCGATGGAGCCTCTCGTCATCCCGGCCCCTACGGGACGCCGATGACGATCTCGCAGTTCGCCGCCGTGTCGGTGCCGTTGCCGCCGAGGCACTGGTCGGTCCCGGTGCCGGAGTCGCCGGCCAGCGACAGATTGTCGCCGTGCAACTGATCGTCGCTGTCGTCGCCGGCCACGCGGTCGTTCCCGCCGCCAGAGGTCGTTCCGGTAGCGGTCAGGTTGTCGCCGATCACGCCGTCGGCGCCCGGACCGCCGGACAAGTTGTCGCCCGAGGTCGAGCTCACGGCGCCGGTGTTGGTGAAGTTGTCACCAATGATCGAGTCGCCGTCGCCCTCGCCGAAGATGTTGTCGATCCCGCCACCGGTCGCACCTGCACCGCTGCCACTGGAGAAGTTGTCGCCGATGAGGATGTCACCGCCGTCACCGCCGTAGATGCGGTCGGAGCCGCCGCCGGAGGCGGGAGTGGTGAAGGTGAGGTTGTCGCCAGCGATCGTGTCGGCACCGGTGCCGCCGATGATCGTGTCGTTGCCACCACCGTCGAATGTCGTGCTGCCATTGAAGCCCGAGTTGTCGCCGACGAGGCTGTCCGGCTCGGTCCCGCCGTCGATGCTGTCGTCGCCGGCACCACCCTCGACGAGGTCGCTGCCGCCGAGGCTGCAGATGAAGTCGTTGCCACCGCCACCCGAGATCGAGTCCGCACTATTCGAGCCGACAATGACATCGGTGCCGGGCGTGCCGACGAGCGTGCCGCTTCCTGAGATGGTGGCGGTGCGACCGAAGCACGTTGGGGACTCGATGGCCCGGGCAGGATTGAGCACGAAACCGCTAATCGCCAGCAAGGTGGCAGCAAGAAGTTGGGCACCTACAAGCAGTTTGCGCATTTCTGGGTTGTACCTCCGGCCCATAACCGCAAACCGATTGCACCGACAAGGTGAGCTGTGGCGCCTAGATCGACACCTCTCCCGCCGCGGACAAAGTCGTCAGCGAAACTCGCAGGTGCGAGAATAGGGACGCGACGGTGAGTCGGCCGGGTGACCGCGGCATGGCATTGACCATGTCGAGGAAGGTCGGGGCTCCGTAGGGCAGGGTGCTGGTTAACGACCAGTCGGGGTGACCCGCAGGAAAGTGCCACAGAGAACAAACCGCCGATGGGCTCGCAAGAGCAACAGGTAAGGGTGAAACGGTGCGGTAAGAGCGCACCAGCGCCCGGGGTGACCCGGGCGGCTCGGCAAACCCCACCCGGAGCAAGGCCAAACGTGGGAGGACCGGCCCGGTCAATCTCCCTAGGTAGGCCGCATAGATGGATGGTCACCGGGGACGTGCAAGCGTCCTCACAGAACCCCGCCTATAGGCCGACTCACCGTCGCACTTCGCTCAACTAGGTCACGACGACGCGTTCGCCGAAGCTGACGAGCACGGGGCCGTGGTCACGGATCGCGACGCGTGACACGGCGGCGACGTCGAGGAACATCCGCCACTGCATCGTGTCGTCGCCACCGAGGGCCCACGACACCGCGGCCTTGATCGGCGACACGTGGCTGACCACGACGACGTCCTCGGTCGTCGCTTGGGCGACGAGGTCCTCACACGCGGCCCGCACACGCGCGCCGAGCGCTGTGAGCGACTCGCCGCCCGGCGGCGAGAGGCTCGGATCTTCTCGCCAGTTCGTCCAGAAGTCGGCGTTGACGTCACCGAGCTTGCTGTTCTCGAGGGCGCCGTAGTCGAGCTCGATCCACCGTTCGTCGATCTCGACCGGGCGACCGAAGCACGCGGCGGTCGCCTGCGCCCGTTGCAGCGGACTGCTGATCACGCGCGCCACCGAACCGACCTTGACCGCGGCGGCCGCCGCCTGCTGTTCACCCAGCGCGGTGAGCGGCGGGTCGGCCCGGCCGAGGAGACGGCCCTCGGCGTTGGTCGCGGTCTGGCCGTGGCGGACGAGGATCAGCATCGCTGACCGCGTCCCTAGCTCTGACGGACCAGGATGCGCCCGCACTGGTCGCACAGGATCAGCGCGTCGGGCGGTTCGTGGCGAATCCGGTCGACCTCGGTGGCCGGCAGCACGAGATGGCAGCCGCCGCACGAGTGCCCGTTGAGCGGCGCGGCGCCGATCCCGCCGAGCTTGGTGCGGATCTGGCTGTAGCGGGCGAGCAGGGCTTCGGGAATCCCGGCGGCCAGGTCCTCGCGGGCGGCGCGCTCGGTCGCCAGCTCGGCGTCGATCTCGGCCTCGTGCGCCCGGATGGCGGCGTCGACAGCGGCCACCTCGTCGGCGATCGCGTGCAGCTCGGCCTCGAGGGCGGCGACCTGGTCGTCGAGCGGCTGGCGCTCGTCCATCGTGGCCAGCACCCGGTCCTCCAGCTTCGAGCAGTACTCCTTGAGCCGCTCGATCTCCTCGGCCATCGCCTGGAGGTCCCGCGACGCGCTCACTTCGCCCGAATACAACCGTTTGTCGACCTGGGTGATGCGGGCCTCGCTGGTTTCGAGCTCCGTCTCCAGCCCGGTTTGGCGGCCGACCACCTCGTCGCGGCGGACCGCGACCTCGTCCCGCTCCGCCGCCCGCTTCTGGCCCCGCTCCAGCAGTTCGAGCCGGGTGGCCCGCTCGGGCAGGGTCTCCCGCCGGTGTACGAGACGGTCGATCGCCGTGTCGTGATCCTGGACGGCGAGGAGCGTCTGAAATTCCGCAGAAGCCACGATCCGGCCACGGTAGTTCTTCGGCCGTTAATGGCAGGAAAACCGGCCGTCCTCAGCGAACAAGTACCTTGTTGCCCCGATCGGACTGGCGGGAAGGACTTCACGACGTTGGCTGAAACCGAACGGACTGCCATCGCGCACCTCTTGCGACGTGCCGCCTTCGGGGCTCGGCCCAACGAAGTCGAGTACTACGTCCGCAAGGGCTATGCGGCGGCAGTCGACGACCTCGTCGCCAAGCGCCCTCTCGCTGGCGGCGCCGCGACACCCAAAAGTCTCAAGAACTTCCTGACCCGCGAGCTGGCGCCGTACAACGAGGCCAACCTGCGGGCGCTGCAAACGACGTTCATGGAGTCGCTGGTCACCAGCGCGACGCCGCTCGTCGAGCGCATGACGCTGTTCTTCCACGACCACTTCGCCACGCCGTTTCGTCCGGGCGAATACGTGGGCGCGGCCGAGCTGTTCACGCAGACCGAGCTGTTCCGGCAACACGCGCTCGGCAACTGGGGTTCGCTGCTCCACGGGGCGATCGAGGACGTCGCCCTCGCGTGCTCCCTCGACGCCGACAAGAACAACGCGCGCAAGCCGAACGAGAACCTGGCGCGCGAGTTCATGGAGCTGTTCACCCTCGGTGGCGGCTACAGCGAGGCCGACATCCGCGAGGCGGCGCGGGCCCTGAGCGGCTACCGCGTCACGCCGGCCACCGACGGCTCCGGACGCCGCTACAAGCTGGCGCTCGACGCCGCGATTCACGACAACGGCGACAAGTCGATCTTCGGCCGCCGCGGCAACTTCGGCGCGCACGAGTTCGTCAACCTCGTTCTCGATCAGCCGGGCGCCTCGCGCTTCCTGGCGCGCAAACTGGCGACAAGCTTCGCGATGCCGAATCCCCCGTCAAGCCTCGTCAGCCAGATCGCGACGTCGCTGACCGCGAGCCGCTGGAATCTCGGCGAGGCGATGCGCGCCCTCTTCCTCAGCTCGGAGTTCCGCAGCGCGGCAGCACGGAACGCGCTCGTGAAGTCGCCCGTCGAACTGGCGGCCGGCACCCTGCGCGCGTTCAAGAGCAAGGACTACGGCTTCGCCGTCGACTGGGCCCACAGTGCGGGGCAATCGCTGTACCAGCCGCCGAACGTCGGTGGTTGGGTCGGCAACGAGGCCTGGCTCTCGGCCGGTGGCCTCCTCAACCGCTACTCCGGTGCCGCGGCGTTCGCCGCCCGCACGGTGCACGGCAGCAACTACGTGCGGGGTGACTCGCTCGACCGGTGGGCGGCGCTCATGGGAATGACCGAACTGGCACCGGCGACGCGCGCATCGCTGAACCGATACCTCCGCGGCGCGGCGACGTGGGGACCGAAGGACCGTGACCGAAGTCTGATGACGTTGCTCATCGCCAGCCCGGACTACTCACTCGCATGACGATCTCCCGACGACAGTTCTTGACCGCCGCCGGCGCCGGGGTGACCGCGCCGGTCTGGCTCCGCCTCGGTGGCCTCGTCGAGGACGCCGCCTTCGCCGCTCCGGTCGCGCCGTCGCGACTCCTTCTCACGATCTTCCTTGGCGGCGGCAACGACGGCCTCAACACGGTGGCGCCGTATCTCGACCCGCAGTACCAGCGCATCCGGCCCAATCTCGCTCTTCGCGAGTCCGAGGTGCTTCCCATCGGCGGCGGTCTCGGCCTGCATTCGTCGCTGGCGTCGATCCATGAGCGCTGGACCAAGGGCCAAGTCGCGGTCGTGCAGCGCGTCGGCTACGCCAAGCCCAACTTCTCGCACTTCGCGTCGGCCAACGTGTGGGACACCGGCAGCCCGGTCAACCAGTTCGCCAGCGGTTGGCTCGGTCGTTACCTCGACCGCACCGACAACCGCTCGCGTGGCGCCGTGCGCGCGCTGGCGGTGGCGGACAGCATGCCGCTCACCATCTCGGGCGACAGAGTCAGCGGCGTGGCGGCGCGAACGCTCGGCGACTTCGCACTGCTCGGCAGCGGGCCCGAGGCCGACCTTCGTCGTCAGGCTCTGGTCGACTTCGGCGCCGGCGGCCGCGACGCGTCGATGCGTTCGACCGTCGTCGACTGGCAGCAACGCATGCTCCAGGCCGTCACCGCGATCGGGCAGCTGAGTTCGTCCTCCTCGCAGACCAACGCGGCCGAGACGATCGTGACCGCCTTCGCCGGCGGGCTGGGCACCGAGGTGGGCTACCTCACGCTCGGCTCCTACGACACGCACACCGACCAGCGCTGGCGGCACGCCGCGAACCTCAAGATGCTCGACGATACGGTCAAGGCGTTCTTCAACGCCGCCGAAGCCAAGGGCGTGGCGTCGCGCGCGGCGGTGCTCGTCGTGAGCGAGTTCGGCCGCCGGGGACCGGAGAACGCGGCGGGCGGCACCGACCACGGCGCCGGCGGCCCGGTGTTTCTCATCGGTCCCACCGTGAAGGGCGGCGTGTACGGCGATCGGGCCGACCTCAGCAGGCTCGACGACGGGAACGTCCCCGCCGCCTTCGATCTCCGATCGGTGTACGCGAGCGTGCTCGAGCAGCATCTCGACGCCGCCGCCGGCCCGATCCTCGGCGGAACGTTCGGCCAGCTGCCGCTGTTCACCACGGCCAAGGTCGCCCCGGCCACGCCGAAGCGCGCCCGCCGCTGAGCGGCGATCTTCGACTTCGCCTCTACGCGTCACGGTCGGGCCAACTGGCGCGCGCGTCGGTCGTCACCGCCCTCGCGCCGCTCGCCCGGCGCCGGCTCGATCGATGCACGTCACACGACGAGCGCTTCGACGCCGTCCCCACCGTCGTCCCGGGCGGCGCCCACCAGATACGCGAGGAGATCGACGCGTTCTTGCGCCTCGTCGAGGAGCGCGTTCCACGTCGAATTCTCGAGATCGGCGTTGCCGACGGCGGCACCAACGCGCTGCTCGCCCGCGCCGCCCCGACGCTCGAGCACCTGATCGGGATCGACCCGCGTCTGCGCTGGCCTCGCGTATTGCAGGCGATGCGCCCCCGAGATGTGCGCCTCACGTTGTTGGAAGGTCGCTCGCAGGCACCCGACATCGTGCGCCGCGTCGCCGATGCACTGGCCGGTCACGAACTCGACGTCTTGTTCATCGACGGCGACCACACCTACGCGGGCGCCATGGGCGACTACGACACGTATCGCGGGTTCGTGCGGCCCGGCGGGCTCATCGCGTTCCACGACATCGTCGAGGACAGCGCGACGCGCGGCGGGCCCCCGACCATTGCGTACACGGGCGACGTGCCCAAGGTGTGGGCGGAACTGGCCCCGACGGCGGCGCGAACGTGGGAGTTCGTACGGGACCGCGCCCAGGACGGCCGCGGTATCGGCGTCCTCGAGGTCACGTGACGTCGTACCCGAGCGTGGCCATCGGCTCCTTCAGTCTGCTCCGCACCTCGGTGGCCACCTCCTCGGGCACCGAAGCCGCGTCGCTCCCGCCCTCACGGATGTCATCGAAGATCAGGGGCTCGACTTCCCAGAACCGGTCACGGGTTCCGACGAGTGCGGCGTCGACCATCGGCTCGCCGATGAACGCGCAGACGCGGGCAAAGACCGCGGCCGGGTCCGCGGTGAAGTCCTCGTAGCGCACGAGGAGCACCGACTCCGGCCACTTGCGCGTGTACGACATGACCAGCGCGACCGACTCGGCCCACACCCCGCAAAACTCGTCGACGCTGATCTCGGCCCACGGCGCGTTCGGGTCCGACGCGTGGCGCCGCCAGTACGAGGCGAGAACGTCGACCGGGTGCCGCATGATCACGAGCATCCGGCCGTTAGGGAACGCCCGACGGAGGTGCGGCACCATGGGAAGGTTGCCCGGCGTCTTCTCGGCGAGGCGGGCCGGCGCCCGCGCCTCGCTCGCGTAGGCGAAGTAGGTCCGCAGGACGATGCTCGACCCCGCCACGCGCCACACGGCGGGATTACGGATCTTGCGGCCGAGGACGGGCCACAGCGCGCCGCGCCATCGGCGAACCGCACGCACATCGCGCAGGAACGCTTCCCACCCGTCATCGTCGTGGCCCATGTAGTGCTTGAGCCGGACAAGGACGCGGTCCATGTCCTTGTCGATCGTCAGGCCCAACACCGCGAAGCTCTCGGTGAGGTCGACAGGCCCGCGGTCGAATGACGGGTGCTGCAACAACGTGCGGTAGAGCACGGTCGTCCCACTGCGCGCCGCGCCCACGACGAACACCGGTCGCGCTCGCCGCATGCGTCGCGACGCACGCACTGCGTTCAACACAACCGGATACCGTCCACCGGCTCATGATGCCCCGGCGGCACCCTGGCTCGTAAGCTCCGCCGGTGGCACGACCTCTCAGCCGGCGGCGGTTCCTGCAGGCTGGCGCCGGACTCGTCGGCGGGGCGCTCGGTGCATCGGCGCTTTCACCGCGGGCCGAGGCGGCGCTGGCAACCGCGGCGCCCGCGGGATCGAAGCTGACCGACATCGAGCACGTCGTGATCTTCATGCAGGAGAACCGCTCGTTCGATCACTACTTCGGCACGCTCTCGGGCGTCTTGGGCTTCGACGATCCACACCCTCAGGTCGACGCCACCGGCCGATCGGTCTTCGAGCAGCTCGACCCGGCCGCGCTCGACGGCTCCGGCCTCACCCTTCTGCCGTTCCACCTCGACACCCGCTTCACGTCGGCGCAGTGCCTCACCGACGTGTCCCACGGTTGGCAGGACCAGCACTTCGCCTTCGCCAACGGCGCCAACAACCGCTGGCTCACTGCTCACTACGTCACCGACGGAGTCGGGGCTCCGCTGATCGAAGGCGACGTCGGCAATGTCGCCGCGTTGCAGTCGGGCGGCGCGCGAGTGATGGGGTACCACACGCGTGCCGACCTCCCGTTCCACTACGCGCTGGCCGACGGGTTCACGGTGTGCGACCGCTACTTCTGCTCGGTCCTGGGCCAGACCAATCCGAATCGACTCATGATGATGTCGGCGACGCTCGACCTCGATGGAACGCACGGCGGACCCGCCATCGACAACTCGGGCACCAACTTCAGCTGGCTGACCTACCCCGAGCGGCTGCAAAAGGCGGGCATCGACTGGTACGTGTACCGCGAGCGGGACGACTTCGAAGACAACATGCTCGATCACTTCGTCGCGTACGAGCAGCCGGGGACCGAGCTGCACCGACGCGGCCGCTCGTACATCCCCGACGGCCAACTACCGGCCCGGCTGCGTCACGACGTCGTCACCGGGAACCTGCCGCAGGTCTCGTGGATCGTTGGTCCAACCGCGACCACCGAGCATCCCGACTCGCTCCCCGCGCTGGGCGCCCAGTACACCCAGCGAATCCTCGAAGCGCTCACCGCGGACCCGAAGGTGTGGGCCAAGACACTCCTGATCCTCACGTACGACGAGAACGGCGGTTTCTTCGACCACGTCATCCCGCCGGTGCCACCGCCGGGGACGCCCGGCGAATACCTGTCCACGGACTACGCGGCAACGCACGCCATCGCCACGCTCGACTTCGCCGGCCCGGTCGGCCTCGGCTTCCGCGTGCCGACCATCCTCATCTCGCCGTTCACGCGCGGCGGCTATCTCAGCAGCGACACGTTCGACCACACGTCGATCCTGCGGTTCCTCGAGACGCGGTTCGGCGTCGAGGTCCCGAACCTCAACGCGTGGCGGCGCGCGACCTGCGGCGACCTGACCTCGGCCATCAACTTCGCCGGCAGACCCAGCTTGGTAATGCCGAAGCTGCCGGACACGGCCGCACTCCTCGCCGCCGCGCAGACGGAGTGCCGCACACTCCCGGCACCGACCGTCCCGCGCTCGCAATCGATGCCCACCCAGGAGCCGGGCGTTCGCCCGCGCCCGAGCGGGATCGTCAAGACCGCGCAGTCCGGCGCGCCGGCGATCGCGACCGTCAAGGGCGAGACGCTCGCCGTGACGGGTCGGAACGAACGCGCCGGCGGCCTGGTTGCCGCGGCGGCCCTCGCCGGCGCGCTGGCGTTACGGCGGCGGGGCGGGGTCGGTAGCGTGGAACCATGACCCGTTCAGTCCGCAGCGTTGTCACCGTCCTACTCGCCGGCATCCTGACTGCGTGGTGCGCGCTCGCGTCCTCAGCGCTTGGCAACGGTGTGCCGACCACATGCAACGGCTACGTGCCAACGATCACCGGCTCCGGGCTCATCAACGGGACCGAGGGCAACGATGTGATCATGGGTTCGCCCAGCGCCGACACCATCTTGGCGTTCGGCGGCAACGACATCGTCTGCGCTTTGGGCAACAACGACGTGGTGGTCGGCGGACTCGGGAGCGACTACATCGACGGCGGCCCCGGCGGTGACCTCCTCACCGGCGACACGTTCACAACCAATTCGACTGCCTCGGGCGGGGGCAGCGACACGATCCGCGGCGGCGACGACCCCGACAACATCGTTGGTGACAACCGCGTCAACGGGACCGGCAATGCCAGCGGTGGAGGCAACGACACGATCTACGCTGATGGTGGCGACGACATCATCGTCATCGGCGACAACTTCGCGCAGTTCGGCACCGCGAGCGGCACGACCAACGACGTGATCCACGGCGGAGCGGGCCAGGACGACCTCCTCATCGGGGACAACAACACGCACACGGGAACCGCCACCGGCTTCGGCAGCGACCAGATCTACGGCGACGAAGGCGATGGCGACGAGCTCATCGGCGACAACTTCTCCCAGAACATCGGCGGAACGGGCACGACAAGCGGCGGTGGCAACGACCTCTGCGACGGCGGTCCCGGTACGGCTGACACCGCGAACGCCGCGTGCAACCTCATTCAAAACGTTCCGTAGGACTGACGTGGGCGCGGAGGGACTCGAACCCCCGACATCTGCCTTGTAAGGGCAGCGCTCTAGCCAACTGAGCTACGCGCCCGAATCGCGGCTGACCATCGTAGGCGAGGCGACCTCCTCCTCCGACTCGACGATCACACCCGCCTCGCGAAGTGCCTGTGCGGTGACGCCGTCGCGACAGTCACACGACGGCGACCGCGCTTTGAGGACCGCGCGCGACGCGTCGACCGCTCGCGCGATGGCGACAGTGGCCGCCGCGCCCCGCTTGAAGGCGTCGGTTACGTCGTCGCCGTCGGCGTTGACTACGCGGTCATCGGCGCGTGCGGCAGCGACGCGCGGGGTCGGCAGGCCGCCGATCGTCTCCGGGCAAACCGCCACGAGTTGGTACGCGTCGCGCAACGCAACAACGTCAGGCGCGAGGTTGTGGCGGCCGAGGTGGTTGCACTCGACGCCCAGCAAACAGGCGGATACCACGATCGCGGGCTTGGCGGCACTACCCTCGATCACGAGCTGAGCCTACGACCACCGCGTGACGGGAGTGCTATGGCAGCACGCAGCGAGAGCGATGTAGTCGAGGATCTCCTGCGTCAGTATCTGCGCGAGATCGGCGGTCATGCGCTCCTCACCGCCGCCGACGAAGTCTCACTCGGTGGCGCGGTGCAGGCGGGCCAAGAAGCCGAGGCGGTGCTGGCCAGCGCGGGTAGCGATCTCACGCCTCGGCGTCGGCGCCAGCTGAAGGCGGCCGTCGAAGCCGGACAGAACGCCAAGCGTCATTTCATCGTCGGCAACCTGCGACTCGTGGTGTCGATCGCCAAGCGTTACCACGCGCCCGGTTTCTCGCTGCTCGACCTCGTGCAAGAGGGCAACCTCGGGCTCATTCGCGCCGTCGAGAAGTTCGACCCGACGCGCGGCTACAAGTTCTCGACCTACGCGACGTGGTGGGTGCGGCAAGCGATCGGCCGCGCCATCGCCGACAAGAGCCGGACGATCCGACTTCCCGCCCGAGTCAACGACACGCTCGCCCGCGTCCGCCGATCGTCGGCCCGGCTCCACGAGTCGCTCGGGCGCACGCCCACGAACGAGGAGTTGGCGACCGACACCGGCCTCACCGTCGCCCAGGTCGTCGAACTCGAGCGCCTGGTGCTCGATCCGATCTCGCTGCACACGCCGATCGGCAGCGGGGACGGCGAACTAGGCGACCTGGTCGAGGACCTCGGTGCGCAGGTGCCGTTCGAAGCGGCGGCCGCCGCCCTCGAACAGGAAGGCATCGCCGCCAGCATGGGTGCGCTCTCCGAACGCGAGCAGCAAGTACTCGCGTTGCGATTCGGCCTAGGCGGCCACGCCCCGCTCACGCTCGAGCAGGTCGGCCGTCAGTTCGAGCTCACCCGAGAGCGGATCCGCCAGATCGAATCCAAAGCCCTCACCAAGCTGCGCCATCCCTCAGCTCCCAGCAACCGCCGCGAGCTGACCGCACTCCTAGAAGTGCGCGCCCGCAAGCGGGCGGGCCGAGGACCGAGTGATCCCCGACCCGCCCAGCATCATGCGGTCAACTGGGCCTGAGGGTTCTTGGGCGGGCGTCCGCGCTTGCGCTTGAACGCCAGCACCTTGCCATTCGCGAAGAGCTGACCACCCCAGACGCCCCAGGGCTCGCGCCGACTAAGCGCTCCCTGGAGGCACGGCTCGATTACCGGGCACTTCTGGCAAATGGCCTTGGCCCGGGCGATGTCGTCAATCTGCTCCGAGAAGAACAGCGACAGCATCGTGGCCGCCCCGTCGCGGCACCGGGCCTCGGCCCAGCGTATTGGCTCTTCTACAAATGCTTCCCTGCTCTGAGCGAACATTGTCGCCCCTCCCCTATCTCTTGGTCGGTTGAGTCCTCAAAACGGCGTTTCAGGCAAAACAAAAGGCCGCCGGCTTGTGCCGGCGGCCTCAGGGCCTCCTCGGAGGAATGTCTGGGGTTACCCAGAACGTCCTCCTTGGCCCATCGGCCGCCCGCTGTGGTTCGTGGTCATCGAGCAATGAGCTGCGGTGACCGCCATGACGGGCGAGGAACCGGCAAACGCGATGGCGTAACGCGGGCGCGCGCCACCGGGAGCTGATCCCGGCTTAACTGCGGTCCACACCATCTGCACTCGGTCGACTCCCTGTATTTCTGCGTTGTGTCGCTTGGACGCGGCGCCCCGAGGACTCTCCCCGGACTCGCTATCCGAACATGCGGTGACGATCGCGTCAAGCGTTTTTAAGGAATGGCGCTGAGGACGCTTTCGAGGAGCGTGGTGGTGGCCGCAGCAACGGGTCGCCGGCGGGCCTCCCAGTCGAGCGTGAGCAGCTCGGCACCGTTGCCGTCGGCGATGACGGCGCCCGCCTCGCGGCACACCAGCAATCCGCCGAGGTAGTCCCATGGGCCGTGCTGGCCCGGCGTGCAGTCGATGAAGGCATCGATCACGCCGGCGGCCACCGCGCAAATGTCGAGCGCGGACGCACCGAGGGCGCGGAACTGGCGCCAGCCGAGGTGGTGGTCCGGGTAGCCGGACACGGCGACGATCGCGTCATCGAGGCGCACCGCGTTCGTCGGCGTGATCACTGCGCCGTCGCACCGGGCCCCGCCCCCCCGGACCGCTTCGAAGCGCACACCGCTCGCTTGGTTCACGACGACGGCCGCGAGCGGCCCGTCACGGTCGACCGCGCACAGGCTGGTGGCGAACCACGGAATGCCGTGGAACGCGTTCGTTGAGCCATCGAGTGGATCGACGACCACGACGACGTCGCGATCGAGATCGTGACCGCCCGACTCCTCGCTGAGAACGCCGACTCGCCCCGACCCGAGCACACCAAGCGCGGCCTCGTCGGCGACGATGTCGGACTGGTGCTGGCCCTCACGCGTGCCGGCCAGTCCCCAGTCGGAGACGCCATCCAGGGCGCCGCGTACCGCCGTCGCGGTGTCATGGAGGAGCTCGAGCAGCGAGTCTTCACGCAAGAAGGTCGACACTACGCTGGGATTTCGTGAGCGAGCCGCAGGTGAGCGAACCAATGAGCACAGTGGCCGTGGTCATTTCGGCCGCCCGCGGGGCGGCCGCTTGAAATGGCAGTGATCGACGTGCCCGGGTACGTGGCCAGCATGAAGGACCACGCGGTCGACCACGGCTTTCACGTGCACGACGAGCGCCACTTCGTCGAGACGTACTCGCTGAACCAGGTGTGGGAGGTCGACCTCCACCCCGAGGAAGGATGCGGCGGTCCACTCGACCTGCACCTCGCCCTCGAAGTCGATCCGCGTGTCCTTCTCGCGTTCGAGGACGTCGTGGTCGACCTGGCCGACGACGCCGATCCGCCCGACGAGTTCTATTTCCCGCTGGTCTTCACGTGGGCCCTGCCGCCGCTGGCCAACGGCCCCGACCTTCTGCGACTCGCAATCGACCTGGCCGGCGTCGGCCGGGTAGAGCTACCGCTCGAGGTGTCGGCCATCGACTCGTACCCCTCCGTCACCGACGCGTCCGAACGGCGCCTCACGATTGTGGCCAAGCAGCAGGTGAGCCTGGCCAAGATCCTCGCCGGCGAGGAGCCAATCTGCGACATGCTCGACCGCTGCCTCAGCGTCAGTCGTTACCTCCTCGACGAAGCGCCGGGTTGGCTCGCCGAATAGCGCCCGGCACCCTCGTCGTCCTCGGCGTGGGTGGGGTCATCGCCGCCGTCGCCGCCGCGGCAACAACGGGCCTCACCGTTGCCGACTCGATCCTGCTCGGCCTGGTGGAGGGGATCACCGAGTTCCTCCCGGTCAGCTCGACCGGGCACCTCACCGTCGCCGAGCGCCTGCTCGACATCGGTCGGTCCGGCGCAGCGGACAAGGCGGCGGCCGACGCCTTCGCCATCTGCATCCAGGCGGGGGCGATCCTCGCCGTCGTTGTGCTCTACCGGACCCGGCTCGTCTCCATCGTGCACGGCGTCATCGGCCGCGACCGGGCCGGGCGTCACCTCGTTGCGGTGCTGCTCGCCGCCTTCGTCCCCGCCGCGGTGGCCGGCGTCCTTTTCGACAAGAAGATCGAGGAGCACCTGTTCGGCGTGGGCCCGGTCCTGGCCGCATGGGCGGTCGGCGGCCTCGTGATCCTCGCCATCGCGCCCCGTCTCCGCGACGGCCGGCGGGGCCTCGACACGCTCACCGTGCGCGAAGGCCTCATCATCGGCGCCGCCCAGGCCCTCGCGCTGTGGCCGGGCGTCAGCCGCAGTCTGGTGACAATCCTCGCTGCCCTGGCTCTCGGGCTCGCGCTGCCGGCCGCCGTCGAGTTCAGCTTCGTCCTCGGCTTCGCGACGCTGGGCGCCGCCACTGCGTACAAGGCCCTCACCGACGGGCACCTCATCGTCGACCACTTCGGGGTGCTGTCACCGCTCGTGGGCCTGGCCGTCGCCTTCGTCGCCGCGGTGGTCGCCGTGCGCTGGCTCGTCGACTACCTCAACTCGCATGACCTGCGCGTCTTCGGCGCCTACCGCCTCGCGATCGCCGCGATCGGACTCGCGCTCCTCGCCGCCGGGGCCTTCGGCTGACGAGGGTGGGGCCGGGAGGGATCGAACCTCCGACCAAACGATTATGAGTCGCCCGCTCTGACCACTGAGCTACGGCCCCTCGGGTTGGCTCCGGGGCTGGGACTCGAACCCAGAACCTGCGGATTAACAGTCCGACGCTCTGCCGATTGAGCTACCCCGGATGGAACCCTGGGAACTTAGCAGCGCCCAAACACCGCGCCCGCGTGCAGTAGTAGGCGTGTACACACCAACTAGTGCACGCGGGCGCCGGGCGGGGTAAGAAGCGGGCATGAAGTTCCGACTCGGTCTGATTCTCGGCTTCGCCGGGGGGTACTACTTCGGCACCATGGCCGGACGGGAGCGGTACCAGCAGATCAACCGCACGCTGCGTCGGCTGCGGCGCTCCGACGCCTTCGAGGCGGCGGTCGACAAGACCAAAGCCGTCGTCGACCTCGGGATGGAACGGGCGCGGGACGTGGTCGACCATGCCGCCAACGGCGGCGGTGCTGGCTACTCCTCGTCGAGGTAGTCGCGCAGCCGCTGTGAGCGGATGGGGTGGCGCAGCTTGGCCAGCGTCTTGGACTCGATCTGGCGAATGCGTTCGCGCGTGACACCGAACTCCTTGCCGACCTCTTCCAACGTCCGCATCTGACCGTCGTCGAGGCCGAACCGCAGCCGCACGACTTTCTGCTCGCGCTCGGACAACTCTGACAGCGCCTGCTTCACCGCTTCGTTGAGCAAGGCGCGTGCGGCGGCGTCGGCCGGCACGACCGCTCCCTGATCCTCGATGACGTCCGACAGCGAGAAATCGTCCTCGTCGCCCATCGGCTCGTTGAGGCTCACCGTGTCCTGGTTGATGCGCAGGATCTCGCGGACGCGGCTCGGCGTCATCTCAACGCGCACACCGATCTCCTCGATGGTCGGCTCGCGGCCCAGCTCTTGGAGCATCTGGCGCTGGACGCGGACGACCTTGTTGATCGTCTCGACCATGTGCACGGGAATGCGGATCGTGCGCGCCTGGTCGGCGATCGCGCGGGTGATCGCCTGACGGATCCACCACGTTGCGTACGTCGAGAACTTGAAGCCCTTCGTGTAGTCGAACTTCTCGACCGCCCGCATCAGCCCGAGGTTGCCCTCCTGGATGAGATCGAGGAACGCCATGCCGCGGTTGCGATAACGCTTGGCGATTGAGACGACGAGACGGAGGTTGGCCTCGATGACGTCCTGCTTGGCCTCGAGCCCGTCGGCGACGATGCGCTCCTGCTTGAGCAACTCGCGCGGCGGGATGTCGGCCTGACATCCGTACTCGTCCTCGAGCTCGGCGATGCGCGCCGCGGCGGCCAGTCCGGTCTCGATGCGACGGGCGAGGGTGACCTCCTGCTCGGCGGTGAGCAGCGAGACCTTGCCGATCTCCTTGAGGTACATGCGGACCGGGTCCGAGCCGCCGCCGGAGCCCCGCGCCTCTTCCGGCAGCCGGCCGAGGAGCGACGCCAGGCGGCGCTTGGCCCGCCGCCGGCCGGCGGCGGTCTCGACAACCGGTTCCTCGTCAACGATTTCCGCGGGAACGACTTCGATCGCGATCAGTGCTTCGTCAGGATCCTCGTAGACGATGCCTTCGGCGCGGACCCGGTGAACGATGGCGTCGATCAGTTCGGGCGTGAGCTCGACGGTTTTGAGCGCGGGCATGAGGTCATCGGGGGTAAGTGTTCCCCGCTCCTTGCCGACGGCAAGCAGGCTCATGAACTCCTCGGCCGGCACCCCCTCTGGCACCGACAGCGTCCATGCGCTGTCGCTCATCTACAACTCCTCCTCGCCGCCGCGTTCGGACAGCCAGGCTACTAGCCGCTCCGACGCTTCGACGCGGGTCGCCGGGTCGAACAGCTGCTCACGGGTGAGCTTCAGCCAGCTCATCGACGGCGCCGACTCCTCGATGATGCCGCTCGCCTTTGTCGAGCGTTCGAGATCGGCGATCGCACGCGCGGTGATGCGCTCGAGTAGCAGCGCGATGACGTCCAATGGTTCGGCGTCGGTGTCCTCGACTGCCAGTCGCTGCAACAGCGCCGACGCACCGGGATCGGCTTGCTCGATGGCCTCGTGCAGCGTCGCCGCGTTGGCGAGGGCGCGGTACGCGGCCGCATGCAGTTCCTCGGCGAACATCGCCTCGGCGAGGCGATCGACCATCTCGGCGGGACGCGCGATCGCGAGTCGCAGCGCGTTGAGTTCGGGGCCTTCGGCCATGCGAACAGTCCGCTCGACGGGACGGACGACCGCGTTGCGGCCGACGCTCTTGATGCTGCTGCGCAGCCGTTCGAACGGGATGTCGCACGTGGCGGCGATGCGACCGATGTACTCGTTGCGCACGAGATCGTTCGGATGCTCGGCGACGATGGCCAGCGCGTGCTCGGCGGCGCGGGCGCGCGACTCGGGCGATCGGAGGTCGGCGCCGGCCAGTTCGCGCTCGACGCGGAACGCGAGGAACGGCTGCGCCTTCTCGATGGCCGACTTGAGCCCGCTGGGATCGCGGCGCGCCATGTCGGCCGGATCGGTGCCGGCGGGGAACGCAGCGACGGCGATGTCGACACCGAGCTGTTGCTCCCATTCGTAGAACCGCTCGGCCGCCGCTTGGCCCGCGGCGTCGGCGTCGTACGCGAGCACGACGCGGCGGGCGAAGTTCTTGAGCATGCGGAAGTGCTCGTCACCGACCGCGGTGCCGCAGGTGGCCACGGCGCGGGCCAAGCCGGCGCCGGCGAACCCGATGACGTCGGTGTAGCCCTCGCACACGATGACCTCGCCCGCGTCGACGATGTCGCTCTTGGCCCAGTTCAGGCCGTACAGCGTGCGGCGCTTGGAGTAGATCGGGGTCTCGGGCGAGTTCTTGTACTTGGGCTGGTCGGCGGGGGCGCCGGGCAGGATCCGGCCGCCGAAGGCGACCGGCTTGTCGCCCGTGTCGAAGATCGGGAACATCACCCGGCTGCGGAAGCCGTCCTGCTGGCGGCCGCGGCGGTTCAAGAACCCGAGACCGGTGTCCTCCAAGATGTCGTCGGCCACGCCGAGCTGGCGGGCCAGCGCGTCCCACTCGTCGGGCGCCCACCCCAGCCGGAAGCGGCGGACGATGTCGCCGTCGTAGCCACGCGACCGCAAGTAGCCGCGGGCCGGCGCGGCGTCGGCGCTCGACAGCAGCCGCTCGTGGTACCAGTCGACCGCCTTGGTCATCGTGTCCAGCAAGAGATCCCGCCGCTTGCGATCGCGGCCACCCGCCGCTTGGTCGTAACGCAGCTGGATGCCGGCGCGGGCCGCCAAGCGCTCGACGGCCTCGACGAAGTCGAGGTGATCGACCTCGCGAACGAAGGTGATCACGTCACCCTTCGCTTGACATCCGAAGCAGTAATAGAGCCCCTCCTCCGCATTCACCGAGAACGACGGCGTCTTCTCTGCGTGGAACGGGCAAAGCCCCTGATACCTACGGCCCGACTTCTTGAGCGCGACGCGTTCGCTGATCACGCCGACGACGTCCGTCTCCGCCCGGACCCGTTGAACGTCCTCGTCGAGGATGCCCATTTACGCCACGGCGTTCTAGGCGGTCGAGCTGGCTGATGCGCCGAGGACCGCCTGCGCAGCGGCCAGACGCGCGATGGGAACTCGGAACGGCGAGCAGCTCACGTAGTCGAGACCCGCGCTGTAGAACAGCTCGATCGACTCGGGGTCGCCACCGTGTTCACCGCACACGCCGAGCTTGAGCTTGGGGTTCGTCGCCCGACCGCGGATCGACCCGAGGCGCACCAACTCGCCTACGCCGACCTGATCGATCGTGTCGAACGGGTTGCGCTTGAGCAGTCCCTGCTCGAGGTACTGGCTCATCATGCGGCCTTCGACGTCGTCGCGGCTGAAGCCGAACGTCATCTGCGTGAGGTCGTTGGTGCCGAAGCTGAAGAAGTCGGCGGCTTCGGCGATCTCGTCGGCGACCAACGCGGCGCGCGGCGTCTCGATCATCGTTCCGATCGTCACGTCGACCGGCTTCTTCACGCCTTTGGTCGCGGCGGCGATGGCGTCCTCCGCCCATGAGCGGGCCAGCGCCAACTCCTCGCGATTCACCGTGAGCGGGATCATCACCTCGACGACCGGCTTGCCACCGTCGGCCACGCGTTGCGCCGCCGCCTCCATGAGCGCGCGCACCTGCATGGCGTAGAGCCCCGGCTTCACCACGCCGAGGCGGACGCCGCGCGTGCCGAGCATCGGGTTGAACTCGTGCCAGGCCTGCGCGGCTTTCAGCAGGTCCTGCTCCTCGGCGGTGAGACCCGACACCGCCTCCTTGATCAACAGGTCCTCGGTGCGGGGCAGGAACTCGTGCAGCGGCGGGTCGAGCAACCGAACGGTGACCGGCAGGCCGTCCATTGCCTCGAGGATCTCGACGAAGTCGGCCTTCTGGGCCACGCGCAGCTCTTCGAGCGCGGCGGCCTCCTCCTCGGGCGTGTCGGCGAGAATCATGCGGCGCACGATCGGCAAACGGTCCTCGCCGAGGAACATGTGCTCGGTGCGGCACAGCCCGATGCCCTCGGCGCCGAACTGGCGCGCGTTGGCAGCGTCGGGGCCGTTGTCGGCGTTAGCGCGCACCGCGAGCTTGCCCTTGCGGATGACGTCGGCCCACTTGAGGATGACGTCGAACTCGGGCGGCGGCGCGGCACTGGCGAGGCTGGCGCTGCCCAGGAACACCGAGCCCGTCGTCCCGTCGATCGAGATCACGTCGCCCTCGTTGACGGTGGTGTCGCCGACGGTGAAGGACGCGCCGCTGATCTTGATCGATTCGGCACCCACGACGGCCGGCTTGCCCCACCCGCGGGCGACGACGGCCGCGTGGCTCACGAGGCCGCCGCGCGCGGTGAGGATCCCCTCGGCGACGATCATCCCGTGCACGTCCTCGGGTGACGTCTCGCTGCGCACCAGCACGACCTGCTCACCGCGATCGGCGGCGTCGGCCGCGCCGTCGGCGGTGAAGTACGCCCGGCCGACCGCGGCACCGGGCGACGCGGCCAGGCCGGAGGCGATCTTGCTCAGCGCGCCGGCGTTCTCGATCTGCGGGTGCAGCACCGAGTCGAGGTGATCGGCAGTGATCCGCAACACCGCGTCCTCACGCGACAGCTTGATCTTGCGCTCCTTGGTCATCTCGACCGCCATGCGCAGCGCGGCCACGCCGGTACGCTTGCCGACGCGCGTCTGGAGCATCCACAACTTGCCCTGGTCGATCGTGAACTCGGTGTCGCACATGTCGCGGTAGTGCCGCTCGAGCCGGTCGAAGATCTCGAGCAACTCCTTGTGGATGCGCGGGAACTTGCTGGCGAGATCGTCGAGCGTCTCGGTCTTGCGGATGCCGGCTACCACGTCCTCACCCTGGGCGTTGACGAGGAAGTCGCCGTACGGCACGTTCTCGCCGGTGGCCGCGTTGCGCGTGAAGCCGACGCCCGTGCCGCTGTTGTCGTCGCGGTTGCCGAACACCATCGCTTGCACGTTGACCGCGGTGCCGAGGTCGTGCGAGATCCGCTCGCGCACGCGGTACGCGATGGCGCGCGCGCCGTTCCATGAGCTGAACACCGCTTCGATCGCGCCGCGGAGCTGGTCGGTGGGATCCTGCGGGAACGGCTTGCCGGTCTCTTGCTTCACGACGTCCTGGAACCGCAGGACGAGGCGGCGAAGTGTGTCGGCGCTGATGGCCGAGTCCTCAGTTACGCCGTCCCACTCCTTCGCGGTTTCGAGGAGGTGCTCGAACCGCTCGCCGTCGATGCCCTGGACGATGCGGCCATACATCTGGATGAATCGGCGGTAGCTGTCGTAGGCGAAGCGCTCGTCGCTGGTCTGCTTGGCCAGGCCCTCGACCGAGTCGTCGTTGAGGCCGAGGTTGAGGACGGTGTCCATCATCCCGGGCATCGAGAACTTGGCACCTGAACGCACGCTGACCAGCAGCGGATCGACGGGGTCACCGAGGCGCTTACCCATCATCTTCTCGAGCTTCTTGACCTGCTTGTCGATCTCGTCGGAAAGCCCCGCCGGCCACCCGCCCTCCATGTACGCCCGGCAGGCGTCGGTGCTGATCGTGAAACCGGGCGGCACCGGCAGGTTCAGTACCGACGTCATCTCGGCCAGGTTGGCGCCCTTGCCGCCAAGGAGATCCTTGAGGCTCATCGGCGGCTTGCGGTGCTTATGGTCGAACGCGAAGACGAGAGTCATTGCGCTTCAGCCTACCGAGAGCTTGTGCTCAGCCTTTCAGCGAGAGACGGTCAGGCGATCACGCAGCTCGGTGACGAGGGACGCGATCGGCACCCGCACTTGCTCCAGCGTGTCGCGGTCGCGGATCGTGACCGCCTTGTCCTCGAGGGATTCGAAGTCGACGGTGACGCACATCGGCGTGCCGATTTCGTCCTGACGCCGGTAACGACGGCCGATCGACTGCGTCTCGTCGTAGTCGGTCATGAAGTGCGGCTGCAGCTCGGCGAGTACCTCGCGCGCCAGCGGCGTCAGCGTGTCCTTCTTCGACAGCGGCAGCACGGCGACCTTGTACGGCGCCAGCCGCGGGTCGAGTTTGAGAACCGTGCGCGCTTCGCCGCCCACCTCGTCCTCGGTGTACGCGGCGATGAGGAAGGTCATCATTGTGCGGGTCGCGCCGGCCGCCGGCTCGATCACGTACGGCACGTAGCGCTCGCCGGTCGCCTGCTCGAAGTACTCGAGCTTCTCCCCCGACGCGGCCGCGTGCTGCTTCAGGTCGTAGTCGGTGCGCTGGGCGATGCCTTCAAGCTCGCCCCAACCGAACGGAAACTCGAACTCGATGTCGGACGTCCCCGCCGAGTAATGCGACAGCTCGTCGGCGTCGTGGGGTCGCAGCCGCAGCATCTCGGGCGGGATGCCGTGGTCGAGGTACCAGTTGAAGCGACGGTCACACCAGTACTCGAACCACTTCGGGCCTTCGTCGGGCGGCACGAAGAACTCGAGTTCCATCTGCTCGAACTCGCGCGTGCGGAACACGAAGTTCCCCGGCGTGATCTCGTTGCGGAACGACTTACCGATCTGGGCGATGCCGAACGGCGGCTTCTTGCGCGTCGTCTGCAACACGTTGAGGAAGTTGAGGAACATGCCCTGCGCCGTCTCCGGCCGGAGATACGCGATGGCGCCGTCGTCCTCGACCGGACCAACGTGCGTCTTGAACATCAGGTTGAAGGCCTTGGCCTCGGTGAACGTGCCGGTCTTGCCGCAACTCGGGCAGGTGTTGGGGTCCTCGAGGTGATCCTGGCGGTGGCGCGTATTGCAGTTGCGGCACTCGACGAGGAGGTCGGCGAAGCCGGCGCCGAGGTGGCCCGAGGCCTCCCAGACCGCCGGCGGCGACAAGATCGACGCCTCCAGACCGACCACGTCGTCGCGCTCTTGCACCATCGAGCGCCACCACGCCTCGCGCACGTTGCGCAGCATGAGCACGCCGAGCGGGCCGTAGTCGTACGTGGACCGGAAGCCGCCATAGATCTCGGCCGACGGGAACACGAACCCGCGGCGCTTACACAGGTTGACGACGTTTTCCATCAGATCGGGCGCCGGCGGCATCCGGTCGAGGTTACCGGAGGCGACTTACAGCACTGTCCCGATTGACTTGAGCCGTCGTTCGAGGTGGTGCTCGAGCGAGTGGGTGGCCAGGTGGGTGACTTCGTGGGTCGCGTCGCTCGCCGGCTCGTTGAGCGCGGCGGCCAGTTCGCCGCCCAGGATTCGCCGCATGAGGTCGAGCGCCTCCGGCGAAATAGACGCGCCGCGGCGGTCCGTGCGGCAGAGGGCGCCGCCCTCGTCGAGGTCGAAGGCGACGAGATCATCCTCGGCGCCGCACGACACACAGCGGTCGAGCACGGGCTCGAAGCCTTCGAGCGCGAGCAGCTTCCAGAAGAAGGCGGGAACGAGCAGCGGCGCGTTGGCCGCCGCCAGCGCGCGGAGGGCGCCGACCAGCATGCGGTACAACGCGGCGTTGGCCTGGCGCTCCTGGGCGACCTGGTCGACGACCTCGAGCAGCGCCTGCGCCTTGGCGACGCGGTCGAGGTCGTCGCGGATCGCGCGGAAGTGGTCAACGGTCTCGGCTTGGGTGATCGTGTCGAGCTCGCGGCCCTCGTACAGCTGCAGGGCAACATGCGTCATCGGCTCGAGCCGGCCGCCAAAGCGGCTCTTGGTCTTGCGGACGCCCTTGGCGACAGCCCGCACCTTGCCCCGACCTTCGGTTACGAGCGTCACGATGCGATCGGACTCGCCCAGCTTGATCGTGCGGAGGACGACACCGCTGTCGCGGTAAAGCCGCATCAGACGCGCCCGAAGCGGCGGTTGCGGTTCTGGTAGTCGCGCACGGCGTCGAAGAGGTGCTCACGCCGGAAGTCGGGCCACAGCACGTCGGTGAACACAAGCTCGCTGTACGCCAACTCCCACAGCAAGAAGTTGGAGATGCGGTACTCCCCCGACGTGCGCACGACCAGGTCGGGATCGGGCACGTCCGGCAGGTACAGGTGATTGCGGATCGCCTTTTCGTCGATCTTGTTGGCGTCGGTTCCCTTGGCGACGAGCTCACGAACCGAGTCGATGATCTCGGCGCGGCCGCCGTAGTTGAAGGCAATGACCAGCGTCATGGTCTTGTTGCCCGCCGTCAGCTCGACGGTCTCGTCCATGCGGCGGGCCAGCTTGCGCGGCACGCGCCAGTCGCGGCGTCCGGAGAACCGGATGCGGACGCCCTTGTCGTGCAACTCGTCGCGCCGCCGGGTGATCAGCGACTCGTTGAAGTTCATGAGGTAGCGGACTTCGTCCTTGGGCCGCTTCCAGTTCTCAGTCGAGAACGCGTACACGGTGAGGTACTTCACGCCGAGGTCGAGCGCGCCCTCGATCGTGTCGACCAGCGCCTCCTCGCCCGCCGCGTGGCCTTCGGTGCGGGGCAGCCCGCGACACTCGGCCCAGCGCCCGTTGCCGTCCATCACGCAGGCGACGTGGATGGGCACCCGCCTGCGATCGATGCCCTTCACCATTGGGAAGGTACCGCAGCGGGTACAACAACAGAGTGCTCCGCCGAGTCCTTGGTCCGCTGACCAGGCGCTGGGCGTGGGCCGAGACCGCGATCTCGGTGCAAGAGCGATTTTCCGAAGTCCACGGCTCGTCGCTGGCCGCGGTCGTCACGCTGAGCGCCTTCCTCTCGCTCTTCCCCTTGCTGCTCGTGACCATCGCGGTCGTCGGCTTCTTCTCGACGCACTCGAACGACCTCGCGGGCGACATGATCCGGCGGGTCGGCCTGACTGGCGAAGCCGCCACCGCACTCAGCAATGCCGTCGCCACCGCGGAGAAGAGCCGCAAGGTCGCCTCGGCGATCGGCCTCGCCGGCTTGCTGTGGTCCGGGCTCGGTCTCGTCGCCGCGGTTCAGTACGCCATGGACGCGGTGTGGCAGACCGGCGGCCGCGGGTTGAAGGACAAACTGGTTGGCCTGGCCTGGCTCGCGGGTGCCGGGCTCATACTGCTCGCGTCGTTCGCGATCACCGCGGCGCTGAACTTCCTCCCGGGAGTGCTCGCGCCACTCGCCGTCGTCGTGACGCTGGCCATCGACGTCGCCCTCTGGCTGTGGTCGCTGCGATTCCTTCCGAACCGCGACGTCGGTTGGAAAGCGCTCGTGCCGGGCGCGCTCGTCGGCGCGGTTGGCTTCGAGGTGCTGAAGGTTGCCGGCGCGGTCTGGGTGCCGCGCGTCGTCGCCTCGTCGTCCGCGCTGTACGGCGCGATCGGCGTCGTGTTCGCGGTGCTGGCCTGGCTGTTGTTCTTCGGTCGCCTGGTCGTCTACAGCGCGGTGGTCACAGTCGTGCGATGGGAAGAGGACCACGGCACCGTGACCGCACAAATTGAGTTGCCGCGCATGCCCGGTGACGTGCCTCTCCGCGCTACTCGCGCCGGCGAGGAAGTTCGAACGCCTTAGAGCGCGGAGATGGCCTCGCTGGCGATGAGGCGCACGTGGTCGAGGTCGTCGAGGTCGAGCACTTGCAGATACAGGGTGTCGGCGCCGACGTCGCGGTATGCGGCCAGTTTCTCGGCCACCTCGGCCGGGGAACCGGTAGCGCCGTTCTGGCGCAGCTCGTCGGGCTTGCGGCCGATCGACGCGGCGCGGCGCTTGACCTCGGCCTCGTCGCTTCCGCAGCACACGACGACGGCGGCCGACAACGACAGTGTCGCTGGATCGCGGCCGGCTTCCTCGCACGCCCGCCGCACGTTGTCGAACTGCGACTTGGCCGCCTCGGGCGGTGAGAACGGAAGGTTGTATTCGGCCGCGTACGTCGCCGCCAAACGCGGCGTCCGTCGCGGTCCGCCGCCACCGATCACGATCGGCGGGTGCGGCTGCTGCACCGGTTTCGGCAACGCCGGGCTGTCTTTCAGCTGATAGTGCTTGCCGGCGAATGAGTACCGGTCGCCCGGCGCCGTCGACCAGAGACCGGACACGATCTGCAACTGCTCCTCGAGCCGCTCGAATCGTTCGCCGAGCGGCGGGAACGGGATGCCGTACGCAGTGTGCTCCTGCTCGAACCAGCCGGTACCGAGGCCCAACTCGACGCGACCGTCGCTCATGGCGTCGACCTCGGCGACCGTGATCGCCAGCGGCCCCGGGAGCCGGAAGGTTGCCGACGACACCAGCGTGCCGAGGCGCACCGTCGTGGTGTCGCGCGCCAAGCCGGCGAGCGTCACCCACGCGTCGGTCGATCCGGGCATGCCGTCGCCCGGTCCCATGCTCAGGTAGTGGTCGGACCGGAAGAACGCGTCGAACCCGCATTCCTCGGTCACGCGCGCCATGGCGAGAAGCTGGTTGTAACTGGCACCTTGCTGGGGTTCGGTGAATATCCGGACGCGCATGCGCTGCATTCAAGCAGCGCATGCGCGTCCTGCGCCTAGGGCTGCTGGATGAGCCCGACGGGATGGCCCTCCGGGTCGCTCAACATGGCGATGGTCGCGCCGCCGTCGATCTGGCGCGGCTCGACGAGCACCTTGCCGCCCAGCTTCTCGGCCTGCTTGAGCGAGGCGGGCACGTCGGGGACGTCGGCGTAGAACGTGACGTACTCGGGATCGGCGTCGCCGGTGGCGAATATCCCACCGGGGATGCCGCCCTCGGACGCGGTGTCGACCATCCCGTACCGCATCGGGTTGTCGGCGTCGACCTTCCAGCCCAGCAACTTCTCGTAGAACGCGGTCAGCGTCGGGAGGTCCCGACCGGCAACCTCGAACCACACAACCGGTGCACCCATTGTCATGTCTCCTTTGTCGTGGACGTAGGCGACGATGACGGGACGCGGCGACAACCCCCTGTCGGGAATTCGGCGTCAGTCTTGAAAAATCGGCATCAGCCGATCCGCGTAGTTGCCGGCCACCTCGTCCAGCGAACGCCGGGGAACCGGCTCGCCGGTTGTGGCGGCGGCATGGATCCGGTCGAAGCGGAATACGCGGCCGTCGTTGCGGAGGCGGCACCACCCCATCAGGTACCAGTTGTCATTGGTGCCGGTGACGCCGAACGGCTCGACGGCGCGCACGGTGCGAGCGCCGTCGCGATCGGTGTAGTCGAGCTCGACCACGACGCCGTCGAGCACCGCCCGCTCGACCGTCCGCAGGACCGGGCTGGGCGCGGCGATGTCGCTGTCGCGCACGAGGTGCACGCGGCCCACCAGGTCCCGGGCGCGGTGGCGGTCGGGCGCCGGCATGGCCGCGACCAATTTGCGCAGGGCGCTGTGGGCACCGCTCACGAACGGCATCGGTCGGCTCACGGCCAGGGCGACCGCGATCGCCATCGCCTCGTCGGGCGTGAAGTTGAGTGGCGGCAGGGTCATGGCCGGGTCGACCGTGTAGCCGCCACCGGGCCCGGTCGTGGCCCAGATGGGCACGCCGGCCTCCTGGAGCGCGAGGACGTCGCGCTCGATCGTGCGGGTGCTGACTTCGAAGTGCTGCGAGAGCTGGCGGGCGGTCCAGGCGCGTGGGGCCTTGGCCCGCAGCTCCTCGACAATGGCGTACAGGCGGTCGGTTCGATTCATCGCGCGCGTGAGGGTACGCCTGGGGTGTAACAGCCTCTCGGTACGCTCCTTGGAGTGGAAGTGGGCGAGGCGCTGGAGCTTGTCATTGGCGCGTTCCCGAACGGGGGCGAGCGCCGGCTGGGCCAGCGGCAGATGGCCGACGCGGTGGAGTCGGCGATTGCAACCGGCCGCCACCTCATCGTCCAGGCGGGCACCGGCACCGGAAAGGGCTTCGCCTATCTCGTGCCCGCCCTCCTGAGTGGCAAGCACGTGGTCGTGTCGACCGCCACCAAGGCGCTCCAGGATCAGCTGGCCACCAAGGACCTGCCGTTCCTCGAGAAGCACCTCGGCCGGCCCGTACACTTCGCCGTCCTCAAGGGCCGCAGCAACTACCTGTGCCGCCAGCGGGCTCGCGAGGTCGTGGGGGGCGACGACCGTCTCGGCCTCGAGGAGCTCGAGGTCGCCGAGGACGCCACCGTCGTCGGGCGCCAAGTCGTGGAGCTGGTCAAGTGGGGCGAGCGCACCGACACTGGTGATCGGGCCGACCTCCCGTTCGAGCCCACGCCGCGCGCGTGGGGCGCGGTCAGCGTGAGCGCGATGGAGTGCCCTGGCGTTCTGCGCTGCCCGGCGGGCGACGAGTGCTTCGCCGAGGCGGCGCGCCAGCGAGCCGAGGAGGCCGACGTCGTCGTCGTCAACAGCCACCTCTACGGTGCGCACCTGGCGAGTGGCGGCAACGTGATTCCCCCGCACGACGTGGTGATCTTCGACGAGGCCCACGAGCTGGAGGACATCGCATCGTCCTCACTTGGCCTCGAGCTGACCGCCGGCCGGTTCCGCGCCCTCGCCTACAACGTCCGTCGTCTCCGAGACGAGGCGGCGGCCACGCCGATGTTCGACCTGGCCGGTCGGTTCGACGCCGCATTCGACCCGGCACGCGGCGAGCGGCTCCTGGCCGGTCGCGAGGACGTCGAGCGCTTCCTCGACATGGCCGGCCAGCGCGTTCGGGAGGTCATCGGCGAAGTGCGCAAGGTCGAGACCGACGACGCAGCCAAGGCACGGGCGTTGCAATGGGCCGGCCATCTCGCCGGTGATCTCGACTTCGTGCGCGATGCCAGCGCGGACCATGTCGTGTGGGTCGAGGGCGCGCCCGGCGCGCCAGTCGTGAAGATCGCGCCGATCGACGTCGGCGCCGCGCTGGTGGAGCACTTGTGGGACCCGAAGGACCCCGAACGCGAGCGGGTCACCGCCGTGTTGGCCAGCGCGACCATTCCCGGGCGCCTCGGTGCGCGGCTCGGCCTGGAGGACGAGGACTTCGACGAGTTGGACGTCGGCAGCCCGTTCGACTTCGCCGAGAACGCGCTCCTGTACTGCGCGGCGCATCTGCCCGACCCGCGATCGCCCGACTACGAGGCGGCCATGCACGACGAGCTGGTCGCGCTGCTCGACGCCGCGGCCGGGCGAACGCTCGCGCTGTTCACGAGTTGGCGCGCCATGCACGCCGCGGCCGCGGCGGCCGCGTCGCGCACCTCACACCGGATCCTCACCCAGGCCGACCTACCCAAGCCCGCGCTGCTGCGGACGTTCGCCGAGGACGAGGCGTCGTGCCTCTTCGCCACGATGGGCTTCTGGCAAGGCGTCGACATCCCCGGGCCCGCGCTGTCGCAGGTGATCATCGACAAGCTGCCGTTCGCCCGGCCCGACGAACCGCTGCTTCAGGCGCGCCGCCAGCGTGCCGGCCCGCAAGCGTTCCGGCTCATCGACCTACCGCGCGCGGCAACCCTGCTCGCGCAGGGCGCCGGCCGCCTCATCCGCAGTCACACCGACCGCGGCGTAGTAGCCGTCCTCGATTCCCGCCTGGCCACCGCGAACTACAAGTGGGACCTCGTGAACGCCTTACCGCCGATGCGTCGAACGCGTGACCGCGCCGACGTCGAAGCGTTTCTGGCCTAGCCGCCCTGCTTCACCGTCGTAACGCACTGCCCGGTGACCATGCCCTTCACCGTGTTGTACCTGAAGTACGGCGCCGGGTTGTTGTACCAGCAGCTGACGCCGCCATCGATGACGTTGTCCTCGGCGTCGACGAAGGCGTTGTTGTAGACGATCTTGAGGTCACCGAGGATGTGGTTGCCGCCCTCGTTGTACTGGGAGGTCAGGAACTCGCACTCCTGGCACTCTTCCTCCGGCTCGCACTCGCGGCCGCCGATGGAGACACCCGAAGGCCCGGGCGTGTACGTGACGCTCACGGACGAAACCGTGCTGCCACAGATCCTCACGGCAAGGCCGTCGCCGATTGGGCCCTCGGTGGGTCGGTTGACTGAAATCGCCTTCGTTGTGGAGTCATCCACGTAGAGGGTCCCGGCGTTGACGTTGATCGGGCCGACGTTGCTCGGGTGAGAACTGGTGCCGCCGCTGTCGACGTACAGCGAGCCGCCGGGCCGGACGTCGATGCCGCCAACCAGCACGACGTTGTACAGGTAGCACGTCGCGCCGCCGGGGACGACCTTCGAGCCGTACATCGTCACGTTGGAATAGTTGCGAGTGCACTCGCCGGGCTTCTCGGGCTGCTCCTCCTGGGCACGCGCTGGACCGGTGCTCAACACCATCCCGACCGCACACGCGACAACTGCCCCCACTGCGATGAGCCTTTTCATTGAAGCCCTCCCCTTGTTGCCCAGCACTGTACAGCTACCGGTCGGAAACCGATCTAATAGCCCAGGCGTTCGAGCGCTCGCGGCCGCTGCTGCCAGTCCTTGTCGACCTTGACGACGAGCTCGAGGTAAGCGCCCTTCGGCAACTGTGAACGCACGGCGATGCCGACCTTCTTGAGGACCTCGCCCCCCTTGCCGATCACGATGCCTTTCTGGCTGTCGCGCTCGACGAGGATCTCGCAGCGGATCCGCGGCCACTCCCACTCGGTGACGCGCGTGGCGATCGAGTGCGGCAGCTCCTCCTTGGCCATGGCCAGCAGCTGCTCGCGCACCAGCTCGGCGACCCAGAACGCCTCCGGGACGTCGGTGACCATGTCGTCGGGATAGAACTGCGGGCCCTGCGGCAGCCGGCTCAGGATGGCGTCGACCAACACATCGACGCCGGCGCCGGTCTTGGCCGACACCGGGAAGTACTCGGCCAGGTCGAACCGTGTCGCCGCCTCGAGCTGCGTGATCACCTGCGCGCGCGTCGCGATGTCGACCTTATTGATGACACACAGCGCCGTCTTGGGTACGCGGTCGGCGACGAAGCGGTCGCCCTTGCCGACGGGCTTGGTCGCGTCGATGATCAGCACCGGAACGTCGACATCGCCCACCGACGACGTGGCCGCCTTGTTGAGGTGCTCGCCCAGCAGCGTGACCGGCTTGTGGATGCCGGGCGTGTCGATGAACACGAGTTGCGCGTCGGGCCGGTTGAGGACGCCGCGCACTTGCGTCCGCGTGGTCTGCGGCTTGTTCGAGACGATCGACACCTTGATGCCGAGGATGCGGTTCAACAGCGTGGACTTGCCGACGTTGGGCCGGCCGACGAGTGACGCGAAGCCCGACTTCACTCGCGTGCGTCGGCGCCGTCGGGGGCGGCCAGGCCGTCGGTCTTCGAGACGCGCACCCGGCCGATACGCCGGCCCTGCACGCGCTCGGCCGTGAGTTCGTGCCCGTCGACCACCACGCTCTCGCCCTCGGTCGGGAGGTGGCCGAGCAGGTTGAGCAGGAGCCCGCCGACGCTATCCCAGTCGCCCTCGGGCAGGTCGGCGTCGAGCAAATCGTTCAGCTCGTCGATCGGCGTGCGCGCGTTCACGCGCACGTCGCCGTTCGGCAGCGACTCGATCGGCTCTTCCTCGACGTCGTACTCGTCGACGATCTCGCCGACCAACTCCTCGATGAGGTCTTCGAGGGTGACCAGCCCCGCCGTGCCGCCGTATTCGTCGACGACCAGTGCCATGTGGAACTTGCCGCGCTGCATCTCGGGCAACAGCACGGCGACGCGCTTGGTCTCGGGGACGAAGTGGGCATCGCGCTTGAAGTTGCGCACCGGTTCGAACGCCAGGCCCTCGCGTTCGGCGCGCAGCAGGTCCTTGGCGAAGACGATGCCGACGATGTCGTCGACGCCCTGCTCGTACACCGGCAGGCGGCTGAACCCGCTGGCGATGGCGACCTCGATGGCGTCGCTCACCGAAGCCCGGCCCTCGACCGCGACCATGTCGGGCCGCGGCACCATCACTTCGCGCGTGACGGTGTCGCCGAACTCGATGATCGAGTGGATAAGGGCCCGCTCCTCGTGTTCGATTACGTCCTCGTCGAGGGCGACGTCGGTGAGGGCGAGCAATTCCTCCTCGGAGATGTACGGGGTCTTGAGGCCCTTCCCCGGCAGCAGGACATTGGCCATCCCGATCAAGCCTCGAGCCAGCAGCCGCAGCGGCGGAAAGTTCGAGACCAGCACGACCGGACGGGCGACGACCAGCGCGGCGCGTTCCGCGTTCTGAACCGCCCACGTCTTGGGCGCCGCCTCGGCGACGACGAAGATCACCACGACTTCGAAGAACAGCGCGATGGCAAAGCCCAACGCGCCGAACCGCCGCTCGGCGAAGGCACCGATCAGTGAGCCGGCGACCAAGTGGCACACCAGGACGAGGAACAGCACGGGGTTGAGGAAGCGCTCGGGGTGCTCGACCAACTTGAGCAGTGCCTTGGCCTGCGGCACGCCCTCCTCGGCGAGGGTGATCGCCTTGACCCGGTTGACACGGGTGATCGCAGTCTCGGCCATGGCGAAGAACGCCGCCGTGATCACGAGGAGGATCACCGACGTGAGCAGTAGCCAGTCGGACCCGCTCATGTCTGCGGCAACGATCGGTGGAACTGCTCAAGCAGCTCGCGTTCGCGTTTTTCCATCGCGTCCGCCTCGACGTCGTCGATGTGATCCATCCCCATCAGGTGCAGGATCCCGTGCACGACGAGCAGGGCGACCTCGTCGTCATACGTGCCGGCGTGTTCGGGAGCGTTGCGCGCCGCCACCGCGGGACAGATCACGACGTCACCGATGAGTAGCGGCAAGTCCGACGGCTCGGCCGGCAGGAAGCCCGGCCCCGTGCCGCCCGAGTCCGGCGAGCGCCCGCCCTCGCTGGGCTCCTCGTCGATGGGGAACGCCAGGACGTCAGTCGCGCCGTCCTTCCCGGTGAAGCGGTGATTGAGGTCGGCCATCGACTTCTCGTCGATGAACAGCATCGACAGCTCGGCGTCGCCCCGCACTCCCTCGGCTTCGAGCACGGAGCGGGCCAGGCGCACCCACCGGAGGGTGTCGACCGGTTGCTCGGTCTGCTCGTCTGCCGCGAACACTTCAATTGCCATGGTGACGCTTCCCGCCGGATCAGTCGAGCCGCTCGTAGGCGGTCACGATGTCCTGCACGATGCGATGGCGGACGACGTCGCGTGCCCCCAAGCTGACGAACTCGAGCCCGTCGATACCGTCGAGGATCTTGTCGAGACCGAGCAGGCCCGACCGGGCGCCGGCCAGGTCGATCTGGGTGACGTCGCCCGTTACCACGGCCTTGGTGCCGAACCCGATGCGCGTGAGGAACATCTTCATCTGCTCGGGCGTGGTGTTCTGCGCCTCGTCGAGGATGATGAAGGCGTTATTAATCGTGTTGTGCGTGACGAGAAAGTCGTCAGTCACATAGAGGGAGTCGGCCGCCCCAACCTGAATGCAAACGGTTTCTGCGCGCCCAGCCGGCTCGATGCTGTCGATGTAGCGCATCGGCCGACCGCCACCGGTCGCCTCATAAATGGCGCGCTTGCGAGTCAGACGGAAGGGCGCGAGGCCGGCCGGGAGCCGGATGTCCATCGCGTACGAATCCGAACGATGCGGCACCGGACGCCCACGGGCGAGTCCGGGCTTTCGACCCTCGGCGGGGCGCATGCGCGAGTAGGCGACGCCGCCGAGCGAGCGGACCAAGAACATGACGTCGTCGCGCAGATCTGGCGAACACGTCACGAACTGGATCCGGCAGGTTCGGCCGTGCTGCGCGACCGGGCCGCCGTCGCTGTCGAGAAGGCCCTGAAGTACCGCGAGCCGAACGTCGGGCGAGTTGTACAGGTATTCGGGAGGGACGAACTTGTCGTGCGAGTACGTGCCCGCGAGGTCCAATTTCCGAAGCGCCACCGTCACCGGATTCGCCGATCGGCCGCCTCCGCCGCCGGTCCGGCGAAGGACGTAGTCGATGCCACCCTTCGGATGGACCTCAATCCCATCGAGGGCTGACTCAAGCGCCTCGACGAGTTCGGCGTCAGCCGTAGAGAAGCTCGGCGTGGTCGTCAGCGTGAGGCGTCCATCGCCCAACAGCAGCCCCAGGGCGTATGGGTCCATCGCCACGGGCCGGGGGTGAAACTGCACAGGTGCAGACAGCACAGGCAGCTCGAAGCGATGCTGGTGGTTCCGCCGTAGCCGACCGCGCATCGCACTGGTCCGGAGCACTCTGCCCGGTCGTCCGTGTTTGCGGTCGTCCGGAGTGGTCACGAACCACAAATGCTCGGCGCAGCACAGGGTCGAGGCACCGTCCTGCGAACTCACACGAAACACGTCGCGTTCACCCTGCGGGTACACGCCGATTACGGGCGTGGGGTGCCCATTCGAGCCGACGACGAGATCGCCGATGCGTAGGGATCCGATGGCGCGCCACCCGCCGGGCGTCAGAACGCGTCGATCAACGGGTTGTGCGCGTCCGCGCATGAATGCTAGGGGCGCGACTTCGATCGTTCCCCGCTCCATCAGGCGCTGCATGCCCTCGGCTTCGAGCATGTCGTGCAGCGCGTCGTAGAGCGGGCGCAGATACGGGTCGATCTTGGCCATGAGGTCGCCGGGGAGGAACCCGAGGCGCTCGCCGGCCTCGACCGCCGGGCGCGTGAGGATGATGCGGGCGACCTCCTTGGCCTGGAGCGCCTGCACCGCGAGGGCGACGGCCAGGTACGACTTGCCGGTGCCGGCCGGACCGATGCCGAAGGTGATCACGTTCTTGGCGATGGCGTCGACGTAGCGCTTCTGGCCCGCTGACTTTGGGCGCACGCTGCGGCCGCGAGACGAGCGCAACACCTCGGCGGTCAGCACCTCGCTGGGCCGCTCGTCGGCCTTGACCATGTCGATCGTGCGCCCGACGTTGACCAGGTCGAGGGCGTGCCCGTGCTCGAGCAGCAGCACCATCTCCTCGAACAGTTTGCCGACCCGCTCGGCGTCCTCGCCGTCGATCGTGATCTCGTTGCCGCGCACGAAAATACGGGCGCCGCCGAACGCGGTCTCGATGAGGCGAAGGAGTTCGTCCCGCTGGCCGAGCAGTCCCACCATGAGGTGGTTGCCGGGGACGAGGATCTTGACTTGGGTTGATGACACGTGAGGTTCGCCAGAAAGCGTAGACGCGCCTAGCCGGGCGGCCAGCCCATTCTCCGGCCGCCGATCACGTGGAGGTGGAGGTGCGGGACGCTGTTGTTGGCGTCGTCGCCCACGTTGAACACCAACCGGTACCCAGTTCCGTCGACTCCTTCGGACGCGGCGACCGCCTGCGCGGTGGCGAACATCTCGGCCAGCACGGCGGCGTGCTCGGGCCGCAGCTCCCCGGCGTGCTCGATGTGCTCACGAGGGATCACCAGCACGTGCGTAGGCGCCGTCGGCTGGATGTCGCGGAACGCATAGGTGCCCGCCGACGAAGCCACCTCCTCCGACGGAATCTCCCCAGCCACGATCTTGCAGAACAGGCAGTCGCTCACGAGTACCTAGCCTCGCGCCTGATGGGTGACTCCGACGACGTCGAGGCGGCGATCGTCCACCTCGGCCGCTGGGCGTCCGACGCCAAGACCGAAGCGGCCGCCGACAGCCGCCTGCGCCGCCAGTGGACCCAGCAACAAGCCGAAGACGAGGCCACCCTCTTATCGGTCTTGGTCGATATGGCCGAACGGCGGGCGGCGGTCGCCGTCCACACCCGGGCCGGGGCGACGATCCGGGGCGCGGTGGCCGGCGTCGGCCGCGACTACCTGGCCGTGGTGCGCGGGCCCCAACTGACGTTCGTCGTCACCGCCGCGATCGACTGGATCAGGCCCGACGGCGACGCGGCGCCCGCGGCCTTCGGCGACCGCGCCGCCCCGCCCAGCAGCCTCATGGGCGTGCTCACGAACCTGGTCGGCGAGGGTCACGAGGTGCGAGTCGTGAGCGGCGAGGAGATCATCGCCGGCGAACTGCTCGCGGCGGGCGCCGACGTGCTGACGCTGCGACCGGCCGGGGCGTCGTCGCCCGGCCAGGTGGTCTACGTACCTGCGGCCTCGGTGAGCGAGCTGTCGCTGCGGCTGTCGGGATAGAGGTGCGACAGCGTCCCTGGTGAGATCCGGAGGGACTCGATGAACGTCTCGAGTTCGTCAGCCTTGAGCCGGATCACGCGACCGACCTGGTAGGCGGGCAGCCGTCCCTCGTCGATGAACCGGTACAGCGTGCGCAGAGTGACGCCGAGCCGCTCCGAGGCGTCTTTCGTGCTCATCCAGCGGATCGCATCACTCATGGTGTCGAACTCTACGGCGCACACTGGCGAATCGGGGGGATGCCCAGTGCTGCACCAGTGCAGTTGAAAGATCATCAGACCGCATCGATCGGCTGATGTCAACTAACACAAAAGACTGTGGAGTGCGCTGATAGTTCGTGCCATCATCACGGACAAGGCTGCCTTCACTCCTCCGTTCCGGTCTGGCCGGCCAGCAGCGTCTAGCCGCTGTGACTGGGAGGAGGCGGCCATGGCTACGAGATCCACGACGGTGGGTCCGAGGACCCGCACCGACGCGCCCGCCGGCAACGGCAGTCGCCCGTTGCCCGGCCGGCGTGCGGTTCCGTCCGGTCGGGCCGCGCTCGGAGGGCTCCTCGTCGCGGTGGCCACCGTCCTCCTGTTCTCGATCGCCCAGCGGGGCAACACCAGCCCCACTGAGCAGTACGTCGTCGCCCGCCATGCCCTGACGATCGGTAGTCGTGTCGAGGCATCCGATCTGACCTCGGCGGCACTCCACGTGCCGACGGGAGCGCTGCACAGCCGCGTTTTCACCGCGGTGCGTCCGCTGATCGGCGCCGTGGTCGTTGCGCCGATCGCAGCCGGCGAACTCGTCCAGGCCAGCGCGGTCGTGGCGGCGGGCGCCGCGCCGACCGAACGTCAGATCGCGGTACCGCTCGACGCAGCGCGGGCCGTCGGTGGTCGGCTGCAGCCCGGCGAACTAGTTGACGTCATCGCGACGTTCGGCAGCGGCGGCGATGCATTCACCGTGGCGGTGGTGCATCGGGCGCGCGTCGTCACGACGAACAGCGGGCGAGGGACGCTCGGTGATCGTCAGAGTGCGGTGATTCTCCTCTCGGTCGCCAGTGCCGACGACGCCGTCGCCATCGCCCACGCGGTTGCCGCCGGTCAGATCTCGCTCGTCAGGGTCAGCGGTGTCAACACCGCGACAGGTGATGAAACGAGCCCGTATCGCGCGCCACGGCCGGGAGGCGTGCGGTGACCGATCGCTTCGTCGTCCTCGGGCTGGCCGGCCCGAGGCCCCTCTGGTTCTCAGCAATCGGGCAATGGGCGAATGCCGGTCTGGTCCCCATCGACTTCATCAAGTGCGTCTCGAGCGAACAGGTCCATACGCGGCTCGCCTCGGGTCGCGTCCACTCGGCCGTGATCCTGGACGGCGCCCTCCCGAGCGTCGACCGGGATCTCATCGAGGTGGCACACGACGATGGCGCCGCGGTCTTTGTCGTCGATACCGAGGGCCGACAGAGTCACTGGGTCGGACTTGGCGCCGACGTCGTGTTGGTTGACGGCTTCAGTCCGGACGCGCTGATCGGTGGCTTGCGGGCGCACGCGGCGATGGTGCCAACAGGTGAGTGGCGGCCCGCTGCTGCGAGCGCACCCGAGGGCGCTGAGCGGGGGGCTCTGATCGCGGTCTGCGGGCCAGGCGGTACCGGCGTGTCGACACTCGCTATTGCCCTCGCGCAGCAGCTGGCGGCCGATCGACGACAGCGCCACGGATCCGTCGTACTCGCCGATCTTTGCCTGCGCGCCGAGCAGGCGATGCTGCACGACGCGGGCGACATCGGCCCCGGTGTCCAGGAACTGGTCGACCAATGCCGCACGTCGACGCCCGACATCGATCAGGTCCGCGATCACACCTATGCAGTCACCGAGCGGGGTTACGCGCTGCTCCTCGGTCTCCGCCGGCCCGCGGCGTGGTCGGCGCTTCGACCGCGTGCGATCGCCACCGCGCTCGATGGCCTTCGCGTCGCCTACGGGACGGTGGTGTGCGACTGCGACGGCGACGTCGAAGGCCAGGCCGACGGTGGCTCGGCCGACGTCGAGGAACGCCACGCGTTGACCCGCGCTGCCGTCACGACCGCGACTGCGGTCTTCGTTGTTGGCGGCGACCGCCTCAAAGGCACCTACTCGTTGGCCCGTCTCACGAATGAACTCGTCGGCGCTGGCGTCGACCCAGCTCGCGTCGTGCCGGTCTTCAACCATGCCAACCGCGGCTCGCGCGGTCGCACCCGTATAACCCGCGCCTTTGTTGCGCTTCTGTCGAACGACGCCGGCAATGTGCTGTCGCCCATCTTCGTTGCCGACCGCGACGTCGAGGACGCCTTGCACGACCGCGGTCGACTTCCCGCCGCGCTCGGCGATCCGCTGGTAGCTGCGCTCAGCGAGGTCATGTCGGCTGCCGTTGCGCCTGCGGCCACCCGGCCAGGCCGACGGCTTGCGCGCGGTGAGGTCGTCGCATTCCCACAAGATGTCGCGGCGTCGTGACAGCCGGCGACCGGGCAGTCGCGCGCGAATGTTTGTAATCGGCAGGCTGTTCGAGCGTGTCCTAGCGCGTCGTGGCGCGACCGCGCGCCCGGTGGGCGCTCAATCCTTGGCAGAGGAGAATCGAATGAGAACGACAAAGCGAGTCCTGGTGACGCTGATGATCACAACCGGCGCCGCGCTGGGAGGCGTCGCCTTCGCCGCTGCACCGGCCGAGGCGGTGTGTCCTGTCAACCAACCGTTGCCGGCCAACAGCGGGCTCGGCGTGTGCTACAGCCTCGTGAACAACTGCATCAACGTCGCCGTCTACGTCTCGGTGGTCGGGGCCCACTCCGAGAACCACACGCCGCCGATTTGTCCGGCGTAACCAACCCCTAGGGGAGGCGCGCGACGGTCGAGCGTTACGCGAGCGGAGACGCGTCCGAGGTGCCCTGATGACGTAGTTGTTACCCGCGGCACGACTTCAACAACGTCAGGCAAGAACCTCGAGTCGGCAACGGTGAACCGGTTGTGAGCTGCGGACGACACGCCCGGCACCGGGCTCACCCCCGCGAGCAATCCGGCGAGAACAACCCGAGTCTCCGCAGCTGTGCCCCTGCCTACTGCCAGCCTTGGCCGAGGCCGCTCTGGTCGTAGTGATGCGTCCGGCCGAGCGGGCACGTCCACCGAAAGTTGACCGACGCGGGATCGGGGAACCCGTGATTGCACGGCATCGCCGGGCTCCGGTCCTTTGATGTCGCCCATTTCCACGCGACCCGGAGCGCGAGGACGGCGACGACACCGAAGCCGACGAACAGCAACCACAGAATCGCGATGACGGCCATCGTCGGCGCTCCCTCCTCGACGGCAGTCGAACTCTAGCGACCGGCCGAATCGCCAAGGGCGTAAGCGAAAGGCCCGTTGAGCCCGGCAGCTGTAGGCGCTCGCTATTGCCGCAACAACGGTAGGCGTCAACTAGCACAAAAGGCGCTGGAATTCATCGATACCGCGTGGCAGAGTTTCACCGGGCCAGATGCACTCCTCCGATCGGGTTCGGCCCTTGCTGTGACTCTGATCGCGGCGACTGGGAGGAGGCAGGACGTGTCGACGTTGCCGGCCACATGACCGACGCGTGGGTCTCTCCCCTTGTCGAGATCGAGCGAGCCGTTCAGCACCGCGCCAAGGAGGTCGACCTCGACATCACGTCGCTCGACGGGCTCGACAAGTTGCGGTTGTTGATCGACGACGCGATCGAGCGCTGGGACGAGGAGCATCGGCGAGGACGGCGCCCGAGTGCCATCGTCGAGCCGGGGCGCCTCGCGGAGCGCGCCCTCCGCAACCTTGCCGGCTACGGCCCACTCGAGCCGCTCCTCAACGACGACGACGTGTGGGAGGTCATGGTGAATGCACCGGACCTCATCTTCGTGAAGCGCCACCTCGGTGCGAGCGGGTACCACGACGAGGTCTTCCACGATGACGAACACGTCGTCCGCACACTGACGAAATTGCTCGACGACGCGTCAGCGTCACATCGGAAGTTGGACGCTGCGGAGGGGCTCCAGGACGCGCAGCTCGACCAAGGTGCGCGGCTTCACATCGTGCACCGCGACATCGGCCGCGGCGGTCATCTCATTGTGAACATCCGCAAGTTCACCGGAATCGCCTACCGAACGCTGGACGAGTTGGTCAGCCGAGGGACGCTGCCCGGCAAGGCGGCGGCCTTCCTTCGGGCGTGTGTGCGCGCCAATCTCACGATCGTCGTCGCCGGCGCGCCGGGATCGGGGAAAACGACATTACTGTCCTGCTGCGCGGCCGAGCTCGACCCCGCGTTGCGAGTCGTCGTCGCCGAAGAGGTCTTCGAAGCCGACGTGCCTTTGCCCAACGCTGCGCACATGCAGACGCGGCCACCGCGGCCCGAGCGGAGCGAGGTCGACTTGCGGCGTCTGGTTGCCGGCTTCCTGCGGATGGCGCCCGATGTCGCGATCGTCGGCGAGGTCCGCGACCGAGAAGCCCTCCCTCTCCTCCTCACACTGTCGTCTGGCGTAAAGGGACTCACGACAATCCACGCCGGCTCGGCGAGGCAGGCGCTGACGCGCCTCCGCTTCCTGTGCCAGCTCAGCGAGACGGCGCGGGACTTGCCGATGTCCGCGCTCAACAGTCTGGTGTCCGAGGGCATTGACATCGTCGTGCACTGCGCCCGCCGGGGCGCACGCGTACAGGTCGAGGAGATCGTCGCCGTCGAGGACCCGCAGGGCGGCCTCGATGCCACCACGTTCACGGTCACGGAACTGTTTCGACGGAGCCGCCGCGACGACGAACTGGCGTGGACGGGTGTCGTTCCCGTGCGCGCCACGCGTGCGTTCGACACGGCGGGTTATGACGTGCGGTCGCTCCTCGACGGGACCCGATGATCGCGCTCGTCACGGCATTGATCGGCGGCTACGGCGTCTTTCTCATTTACACCGGTCTGGCGTTCGGCTGGCGCGGCGTGCGCATCGGCCCACGTCGGGCGGCCGCGGCTGGACGGCGCAGGCGCGGCGTCACCGAATGGCTCGCGCAAGCGGGCTTGGCCGATGTGCGGCCTCGCGACTTCGTTGCAGTCAGCGCGGCGCTGGCAGTCGTTGGAGCAGCGGCATCGCTCGTTGTGTTCGGTGCGTTGGCGCCCGCGCTGGTGGCCGGCGCGTTTGCCGGAACCGCACCATTCGCCGCCTACCGAGGTCGACGCGATCGACGTCGGGCCGAGGCGCGCGAGTCATGGCCGCGCATGATCGAGGAGATCCGGCTGCAGACCGGCGCGTTAGGTCGCTCGGTGCCGCAGGCCCTCTTCGACGTCGGACGCCGCGGACCCGCTGAGCTGCGCGGCGCCTTCGCCGCCGCCGAGCGGGAGTGGCTGCTGTCGACCGACTTTGACCGCACGGTGTCGGTCCTCAAGGCGCGCCTAGGAGACGCCACCGCCGACGCTGCGCTTGAGACCCTCCTCGTCGCCCACGACATCGGTGGCACCGACCTCGACCGCCGACTGGCTGCCCTCGCCGAGGATCGCATCCTCGATCTCCGCGGACGGAAGGACGCGCAGGCCAAGCAGGCCGGCGTTCGTTTTGCGCGCCGTTTCGTGCTGATCGTGCCCGTAGGTATGGCCTTTGCCGGCCTGTCGATCGGCGATGGTCGGGCCGCGTACCAAACCGCGACTGGACAACTCGCGGTCGTGGTTGGCATCGGGGTCGTCATCGCCTGTTGGCTTTGGGCCGGGCGCTATCTCTGCCTCCCTGACGAGCAGCGGGTCTTCCATGGTTGAGGCGCGCTAGTGGCGCGGCCTGTCCTCCTTGCGGGAGCCCTCGTGTGGGTGGGTGCCACGCTCGTCTTGAGCGAGTTGGCGGTCGTACGTCGGACGTCGCTCGCGACGCGGCTGCGGCCGTACGGACCGCAGGCGGCGAAAAGAAGGTCCGGAGTAATCGACCTGGAGTCGTGGCGCGAGGTTCTCGGGCCGCTGTGCCGATCGATCGGCGAGCGCACCGCTCGGCTCTTCGGCGCCGGTGAGGACGCGGCCATCCGACTCGACCGCCTGCACGCGCCCCTCGACGCCACGGGATTTCGCGTCCGCCAGGTCGGGTGGGCCACCGCCGCGCTCATCGTTGGTACTGCTGTGGTCGCGGCCACCGGACCGCCGCCGGCCTTGGCCCTGCTGTTCGTCTTCGGCACGCCGGTGCTCGCGTTCCTCATCGTCGAGCAACAGCTCGCGGCGGCGTCAGCGCGCTGGCAGCGACGGGTGTTTCTCGAACTACCGGTCGTGACTGAGCAACTAGCGATGCTCATCTCGGCGGGCTACTCGCTTGGGGCCGCGCTGAACCGAGTTGCTGAGCGCGGTCAGGGCGTGTGCGCAGTCGACCTTCGCCGCGTATGCGGTCGGATACGGCAGGGCCTCACAGAAGTCGAGGCGCTACGCGAGTTCGCTGATCGGGCTCGGGTCGGCGCGGTCGATCGCCTTGTTCCGGTGCTCGCCCTCAACGAGGACGCCGGCGACCTGGGCCGGCTCATGTCCGAGGAGGCGCGTGCCATTCGAGCCGATGTGCAGCGCGAGCTGGTCGAGACCATGGAACGGCGCGGACAGCAGGTCTGGATTCCCGTCACCGTCGCGACCCTCATCCCGGGGTGATCTTCCTCGCGGTCCCATTCATCGAAGCCCTCAAGATCTTCTCGGGGGCGTGAGCAGAAGGAGCAACGATGTATGACAAGGTGCTGGCGGTATACGTGTGGCAGCGCACCGCACGATCGGCGGTCTGGCAACGCGCGGTCATCGACGAGCGCGGCGAAGGCGTCATCTCGGCGGCGATTGCCGTGTTGATAATGGCGTTCCTCGGCGTGCTCATGTGGGTCGGCTTCAAGGCCACGCTCGGCAACGCCCAGGGCAATGTCGACAACCAGGTCAACCAGATCGGGAAGTAACCGCGTCGTTCGCGACGACGGCGGCATCGGGCTGATCGGCACCATCTCGGGCGTTGTCGCGTTCCTCGCGTTGTTGCTGCTCGCGGTCCAAGTCACGTATGACCTCTACGCGACGTCGGCCGTCACGTCCGCCGCGTTCGATGCGGTGCGCATCGTTGCCGGCGCCGATGCAACCGACCAGCGTGCTGCCCAGGCCGACGCAGAGGCCGGTGCTCGTCGTGTCCTGGGACGTTATGGGGAGCGCGTCAGCTTCACCTGGAGCGTCGACGACGATGTGGTCACACTGCGGGTGCGGGCCACCAACCCTGGCTTCCTACCGGCCGCGTTGCGCCGTCCACTTGCCGTTGACGCGGTCGATCGAACCGTGCGGGCCCAAGTGGAACGGTTCCGATGAGAGACGAGCGCGGTCAACTCGGCGGAATCGAGGGCGTCGCCTTCGGCGTGCTGGTGTTTGTCATCGGCACCCTCATTGTGGCCGACGCTTGGGCGGCGATCGACGCCAAACTGGCTGCCGCCTCGGCGGCGCGCGAAGCGGCGCGGGCCTACGTCGAGGCGCCCGACGCCGAGACGGCTGACGCGCGGGCGACAGACGCCGCCGCCCGCGCCGTCGCGGGCTACGGCCGCGATCCCGATCGGATGGCGCTGCGACATGAGGCGGTCCCGTTCGAGCGCTGCCAACGAGTCACATTCACCGTTCAGTACCGGGTTTCGTTGGGCGTGATCCCGATCATCGATCGCCCGGCGCGGACATTCGTCGCGACCGCCCGCCATTCGGAACTCGTCGACCCGTATCGAAGCGGTTTGCCCGGCGAGGCACACTGTGTCGAGTGAGCGGCGGCAACGCGGCAGTGTGCTCTTGCTCGTGCCGGCCGCGGTTCTCGTTTTGATGGTGCTGGGTGCGATCGCAGTTGACGGTGCCATCGTCTTTCTCGGCCAGCGCGAGCTCGGCAGCGCGGTCGCCGCGGCAGCCAACGACGCCGCCGGCGCCGCATTCGCCGACGCGCCCTTCTACGAAGCCGGGCGCGTCGAGGTCGACGTTGACCGGGCCCAACGCGTCGCCGCCGCCTCGCTCGCGGCACGAGCGCCGCGCGGCATCGAACTCCGCGGCCCGCCCGAGGTCACGATCGTTGGGCGACAACTCTGCGTTCGCGCCACCGCGCGCGTGCCAAGAGTGTTCGCCCGGAGCATCCCCGGCGCATCCCGAAGCGTGGTCATCACCGCCGAATCCACCGCCACCCTCGCGGACCGGGGCGCGGCGATCAGCCGAGCCGCCGCGTGTTAGGTGATCCGGGTGATCAACAGATACCCACCGACGACTGCGTCATGGGGTGGGTCCATTGGAAACGCGCGGTAATGCACGCGTGTGCCAAGCGGCAACACGTCCTCCTAGTTCTGGCCGGCGGACGCATTGATGAGCGGCCCGTACATCTCGCAGCCGCCGATCCAAAGCGCAAGTCCGAGTTCCTCATCAACGCTCGGTGAATGTCGTCGCCGCCAAACTGCGTATGCGTCATCGAAGTCGACATGCCACGGCCCGGTCATCAGACGTCGGACTAGGTCTCGTGGCGTCGCCGCTCGGCGATCCTCCTGAATTGTTCGGCAACGGACGGAGTGTCCTTGACGGCTTCGTACAGTCGCCCCTCCGCCGCCGCGGCAGTGACGTCAGCTAGACGCTTCTCGATCCGTTCCTCGCATTCGAGGATCAGCGGGTCGGTCCCTGGGTCTTCGGACTCAGCCATGGTGCCTTCCTCCCAATGTCTGTCGACGGTACCGCTACAGCGCACTCGATTCGTGCACAGCAATATTCTACTGATCTTTCAGAGATTTTCATGTAGTTTCTTTGTATCGATACTCACCTGACTTCCGGGGACGACGTGGTGCTCAGTGCGGCGCACGCGAGTCGGCGGCTGTGCGACGTGCCCTCAGGTGGGCTCGACGATCTGGCCCGCGTCGCGGGCGATGTCGCGGCGTCGCTCGCGGCGCTCGAAGCTCGCGGCATCGTGCACGGCGACGTGCATGCGGGTCACGTCCTCGTGGACGAAACCGGTTCGGCGCGCTTATGCGGGTTCGCGGCCGGCGGTCGGCTGGACGACGGGTTCGACCCCACCACCGACGCGCAAGCGCTCGGCCATCTGATCCTCGACGGACTGCAACGGCTCGGGCCGAGCGTCGACACCGAGCCGCGTCAATGGCTGCGCGCCCTCGCCAACCGAGCGGTAACTGGGGAACTGAGCGCGACGGACATCGCCGCGGAACTCCGCGCCAGGCCGCGCGCCGCGCCGCAGCGCGTTCTGGGCGGATTATCACGTGCTGGGCACGTAAAGATCCGCCCAGAACGAAGGGCCATGGTGTGGGTGGCGGGCGCCGCGGTCGGCGTGCTCGCGGTAGTCGCCGCCGCGATGCTGTCGTCGGGGGCGCGGCGTGGGCACGACGACGGATACCGGGCCAACGCGGTCACCCCCGGAGCGAGAACGAGCGCGGCCGCGCCCGAGTTCACCTACCTCGACGGGGTGCTGACGACCGACGACGGGCGTTGGGCGATCGGGAACGCGGGCGATCTGGTCGCCATCGGCGATTGGGATTGCGACGGAACGCCGACAGCCGTGCTCGTCGACGCGCCGAGCGGCGCGGCCTACGAATTCGATAGATGGGCCGCGTCCGACGCCGACGTCGCTGCGCATCCACTGGGCACCGTCACCGGCGCGACCAGCGTCCGAGCCACCGACGCCAACGGGGACGACTGCGATGACGTCGTCGTCGAGCGGGCCGACGCCGAGCCGGTCGTGCTCCGCCCTTCGGATGACTGATGAACAGCCCAGAACTCGCCGTGATCCGCGCATTGCAGGTGCTGATCGTGATCCTCGCTGCCTACGTCCTCCTCGTGACAATCGCGGGGATCACGCTGCGGCTGATGGGCGCGCATCCACTGGCGCGGGCGCTCGATCGCGTGACGCCGGCGATGGCTCGACGAGCCGTCGCCGCCGCTCTCGGTGTCGCACTCGCGGCCCCTGGGACAGCGGCCGCCGACGACCCGCCGGTGATGCACCGGCTCCCCGACACCACCACGACCACGACCACCACGGTCACATCTCCGGTGACGACGCCGCTGGCACCGCCTCCCCCCGCCTTGCCGGCGGCGTCGTCACCCTCCCCACCGGCCACGTGGACGATCCGGCCCGGCGACCACTTCTGGAGAATGGCAGCGGCCGTGCTCGCCGAGGCCTGGGGCCGGCAACCAACGGCTTCGGAAATCACGCCCTACTGGCGCGACGTTGTCGAAGCTAACCGCTCGCGCCTCCACGACCCTGCCAACGCGAACCTGGTCTATCCGGCCCAACTGATGCTGGTGCCGGCGCCGCCGCGCTACCCGACGCGGTCGTAGATCGCGGCGAACGCGTCGGCCGCACGCGACGCGCTGAAGCGCTTCACGTTCTCGAAGCCCTTCTCCACCAGCTCGTCGCGGTAGGCCACGTCCTCGATCACGAGTCGGATGCCGTTGCGCATCGACTCAACACTGAGGGGGTCGACGAGGCACGCGGCGCCCCCCGCGGTCTCGGGCATCGACGCTGCGTTGCTCGTGACGACGGGGCGGCCGACGGTCTGGGCTTCGAGGATCGGCATGCCGAAGCCCTCATACAAAGAGGCGAACGACACGAGGTCAGCCGACGCGTAGGCGTTGAGCAGCTCGGCGGCAGACAGGTCGAACGTGTTGATCCAGTGCACGTAGCTGCGCGACAGAACTGAGCGCTGCTCGGACGACAGGCGGCCGACGACGTGGAGCGTGCACTTGAGGTCCTCGAGGGCGGCGACCAGGCGCTCGATGTTCTTGTTGGGCAGCGTGCCGACGTGGAGGATGCGCGGGAACTCGTCGTTGAAATGCCCGGGGACGCGGCGGAACACGGGCGAGATGCACAACGGAACGACCTCGACGCGGTCGGCGGCGACACCGGCGAGTTCGACGATGCGGTCCCGCGTGAACGACGAGGGCGCGGTCACCGCGGCGACGCGGCGGACGGGCCCGACGAGCGTGGCCCGACCGGCGGCCGAGCGGCGCAGCCCGGTGAGTCGCTGCTCGTAGCCGCAGTCGTGCACGGTGAGGACCGTGCGGTTCGGTCGCAACGCCCACGTGAGGTAGTGGACGTCGCCGGTGATGTGGTTGACGTCGCCCTGGCGGCGCGCGGCGGCCGCACTGTTGAGCGCCCAGCGCGGCAGCCCCTTGTTGCTGAAGCGGCAGGTGACCACGTCGACGGTGAGATCGGAGCGGCGCGCCAGCTCGTCGCGGATCGCTTCGAACTCGGCCTCGATGGAATAGGTGTGCCCCGCCCGCCGTCGCTGGAAGTGGACGACGTTCAACACAGCTGCCGCCGAAGGTCGGACCACACAAGCACGCCGCCTTCAGCGACGCCACTCCGGCCGCTGACCCGAACCATCAAATCCAGCTCATGAGGCGCCGCCGCTGGACCGGCGACAACCGCATCGACACCATGCCGGCAAAGGCCACGCGCTACGGCTGCCGGCTCAGCGCGGGTATGTCCCCGATGCGTTTCAAGATCGGAGAAAACCCCGATCGGATCGACTTCCCCGCTGGGAACCACGTGCGCAGCGCGAAGACCGTACCCATTGACCATCTTGAACCGGAACTGGGCGGCGATTTGCCACTCGTGCGCGTACGCCCGTGGGATCGGGGAGGCGGGAAGGATCAATATCGTCTTTCCCGTGAGGCGCGCCACAGACCGCGGCTGAGTGAAGAACGCTGGTGTAACGAGCGAATCGGTGGGCGGCGTGACCGGAAGTAGGGGCACTGCGGCGGCGGTCAGTGCCAACCATCGCAGCGAACGGCGTGGACGCGGCTGAGCCAGCCACGCAGCGACAAGGAGACCGAGGCCGAGCCAAGCCAGGCCCATATATCGCGCCGGTAGGGCGCCTTTGAACGTCGGCATTATCGCCAACGGCAGCCCGGGCATAGGGATGGGGATATGGACTCCTGCGATCCGCGGTCTTGCGCCGAGGGAGAGGATGAATCCAGTTACTGCCAACCCCCCACCCAAACGCGAGGCGAGCTCGCGACGCGTCGCTACCCACGCGCCACCGATCACGAGGAGCATCGGGACTCCGATGTAGGCGTTCTGTTCCGACACGTTGGACGGGAACTTGGCAGCCACCGTTGCCGTCCATGTCGGCGATAAGCGTTGGACGGCCGTCGGGATGATGACATTGGCCAGATCGGTCGATGCTCCCGAGCGTTGAGTCTGCGGAGGCCGCTCCGGACCCAAGAAGAACACACATAGGGGAACCGCGCTGAGAACCGCGGCCGTCACGATCGATGCAACGAGTGCGCGACGGACATACGGCGCGCGGAGGTCGTATCGAGCACGGTCGCGCCAACGGACCCAGATCGCGACGGCGGTCACGCAAATACCACCGACCACAACGGTCGACAGGAGAACCTCGGCACTTACAAGGAGCTGAATGGCGACAAGGGCGCCGATCGCGAGCCCGCAGAATCGAGCAGCCAAGCGCTGTCGGCGCAACGCCTCGTCGAGGAGCAACAGCAATACGGGCGGACATAGCAACAGCGTTAGGTTGAGGTGCCCGCCGAACGTATGGGCCTGCATGTACGGGCTGAAGCCGTAGAGAAGACCGCCAACCGCTGCGGCGTACCGGGATGAGACGAATCGGTTGATGACGATGTATCCCAGGAGGGCGGAGCCCACCAACGCGAACACCACGGCGACGTTGTAGGCGAACGTCGGTCCCGAGATGACGGCCGCAGGCCAGGTTGCTGCACCAACGATCGGCATCGCAGTCTGTTGCATCAAGTTCAGACCGCTGGGCGCGAATTGGTGATGCGTCACGAACGGGAAGTCGAAATGAGCGAAGGCGTGCTGATCCCACGCCAGGTGCCAGGTGATCGATGTCGCATCGGTTTGGCCCAAGACCCGATGCCTCGGAGAGGCCATCACGGGCCAAAGCATCGCTACCGCCACAGCGGTGTAGGCGCCGCCAGCGACGATCAGACCAACCAATCCGCCTTGTCGCTGTTTGTCGGCTGCAGCCACTTTGGTCACGGGATGCGCAGGGCGACCTCGTTGGCCAGTAGCCGGCCACGACGCGTAAGGGTCACCCGTTTCCCCCCGTCGATGGGCGCGAGCAATCCAGGAAGCTCACCAGGATTCACGGCCCCAGCCGGTACTCCTCCGCGCGTGCGCAATCCCAGCACCATCCCTTCGCGCTGGCGCTCATGGTGGTCGAGACGCTCCTCGCCTGCAACTGCGGACGCGCCGGCGTCGATGGCGGCGATGTAGCGCTCGGGCGTGCGCACGTTCCACCAGCGATGGCCGCGCTCATGCGAATGGGCGGCGCAGCCGAACCCGCGGTAGTCGCCCTGGGTCCAATAGAGAAGGTTGTGCCGGCACTCGTGGCCGGGCCGGGCCCAGTTGGAGATCTCGTAGTTCTCGAGGCCGGCAGCGGTGAGCGCGTCGTCGACCACGTCGTACTTGTCGGCCTGGTCATCGTCGTCGGGATACCGGGACGGGTCGAGCGCGAGGGGCGTGCCCGGCTCGACCGTCAGCGCGTAGGCGCTCACGTGCGGGGGCTCCAGCGCGAGCACGGCGTCGACGCTGCGGCGCCAGTCGTCGAGGGACTCCCCCGCCGCGCCGAAGATCAGGTCGAGGTTGAACGACGCGAAGCCGGCGTCGCCGATAAGGCCCACCGACCGCGCCACCGACGCTACGTCGTGCTCGCGTCCGAGCGCGGCCAGCACCGACGGCACCATCGACTGCACGCCGAGCGAGATGCGGGTGACGCCGGCGGCGCGATAGGCGGCGAGCAGGTCGGCGGTGACCGTCTCGGGATTGCACTCGACGGTGACCTCGGCGTCATCGACGCGCGGCACCGCATCGAGGAGGCCGACGAGCAGGTCGGCGGGCAGTCGCGACGGCGTGCCACCACCGAAGAACACGGTCGTCGCCTGTGGCATCCCGTCGGCGACGGCCGCGTTGATGTCGCGGCGCACCGCGTCGGCGTAGGCCGCCATGAGGTGGTCACGGTCGGTCCAGGTTGCGAACGCGCAGTAGTCGCAGCGGCGCGCGCAGAACGGGATGTGGAGGTAGACGCCGAAGGTCAAGCGGTGGCGGCGACGAGGTCGCCGACCCGGCGCCGCACCTCGTCGGCGCTGATGCCGAGCAGCCCGGCCAGCGTCGACACGTCCTCGCTCCGCAGCGCGAGCGGCGCATCGGAGTCGCGCCGACGGGTGCGCACGAGGGCGATGAAGCGGGTGATCAGGTCTGAGCCCGCCGCGCCGGCCAGCGGCCGCAGCTCGCCGGCCTCGCCGGCGACGGTGCGCAGGTCGATGGTGACGCTCGCATCGGCGTCCTCGTCGGACACCTCGTGGGCGGGCGGGAGCAGACGATCGACGGCGACGCCATAGAAGTTGGCCAGCCGCTGGAGCCGTAGGACCGAGATCGCCCGCTCGCCGCGCTCGTAGGCGCCCAGTACGGAGGCCTTGAACTCTTGGTTCGACTGCGACTCGACCGCCTGGAGCGAGAGGCGCAGCTCTTTACGGACGGCGCGAAGCCGCTCGCCGACCTTGATGGAGTAATTCGGTGCTGCGGGCTCGACCACGCCTCAGACCCCTTTCACGCACCATTTTATCCCACGGTACGTATTCGACCAACCACGCAAGGTGGTCATTCTGCCTCATGTTGTGGGTGGTTTGCCCGAAGTACGCAGAGTCGGACGCCGACGGCCACCGCCGCGGTCTCGGCGCGGAGGTTGGTTGGGCCCAGATCGACTAGGGCGGGGGCGACCGCCAACTCGTCGGCTGACCACCCCCCTTCGGGACCGATGAGCACGGTCGGGCGGTCGAGGGACACGGGCCCGCCGCCGGGGTGGGCGAGGGCGGCGCCGGCGCCCAGATCACCGGCGAGCAGGTCAGCGAAGGCGGTCATCGGCCGCACGACCGGCAGCCACGCCAGCCGGGCCTGCATGGCGGCGGACCGGGCCACGTCCTGCAATCGCTCGTGAGCGCGGCGGGCCTTGTCGGCGTCCCACTTGACCACCGCATGCCGCGTCGTCATGGGGACGATCTCGTCGACGCCCAACTCGGTGAGCTTCTGCACGACCCACTCGGGCCGCTCGCCCTTGGTGATCCCGAAGGCAACGGCGACCGACGGCTCGGCGCGCGGCTCGGTCGTGATCTCGCCCGCCGCCTCGAGCCCGCCGCCGCCCTTCGCTACGCGGCACGACCGCCACCGGCCCGCACCGTCGCCAACGGTCACCGCCTCGCCGGGGCGCAGCCGCAGCACGCGGAACAGGTGGTGCTCGTCGTCGGCGCCGAGCGCGAGCGCGTCGAGGTCGGCGACGAAGGCGTGCGCGGCGGCGGCCGGCAGCACGGGACCTACTTGAACGCCGAGCGGATCTTCGAGAACAGCCCGCTGTCTTCCGGCGCGACGTCCTCGTTGCGCTCGGTCGCCAGCTTGCGGACCAGTTCCTCCTCGGCGCGCGACAGCCGCGTGGGCGTCTCGACCACGACGCGCACGATGAGGTCGCCGCGACCGCGGCCTTCGAGGTGCGGCACGCCCCGCCCGCGCAACCGGAACTCGCGGCCGGTCTGGGTGCCGGCGGTGATGACGAGGTCCTCCTCGCCGTCGAGCGTCTCGAACGGGATGTGGGCGCCCAACGTGGCCTGGGTCATCGGGACGTGCATCTCGTGGACGAGGTTCAAGCCCTCGCGCGTGAACTGTGGGTGCGGGCGCGTGCGGACGTGCACGTAGAGGTCGCCGGCCGGGCCGCCGCGCGGGCCGGCGGCGCCACGGCCCGGCAGTCGCAGCGTGGTGCCGGTGTCGACGCCGCCGGGGATGTCGACGTTGTAAGACCGCTCCTCCGTGCGGCGCCCGTCGCCGCGGCAGTCGGCGCACGGCGAGGGGATCTCTTCGCCCGTGCCGCCGCATCGCGTGCACGGCGCCGCCGTCATCATTTGCCCGAGGATCGACTGGCGTACGCGACGGACTTCGCCGGCGCCGTCACACGTCGTGCACCGGATCGGCGTGGTGCCGGGCGCCGCGCCGCTCCCTGCACACGTCTCGCACTGCACCGGCTTGCGCAGCGTGACCTCGCGCTGCACGCCGAAGACCGCGTCAACGAAGTCGAGGTCGACGACCAGTTCCATGTCGGCGCCGCCCATCGGCCCGCTACGCCCGCGACCGCCGCCGAAGCCACTCCCGCTGAAGAAGGCGTCGAACAGGTCGCCGAGCCCGAAGTCGGCGAACGGATTGCCGGCCTGGCCGCCGGCACCGGTGCCGCGCAGGCCCTCGGGCCCGTAGGTGTCGTAGCGCTGACGGCGCTCGGGGTCGCGGAGGATCTCGTAGGCGAGGGTGACCTTCTTGAACTGCTCCTCGGCCGCCGGGTCAGGGTTGGTGTCGGGGTGCAGCTCGCGCGCCCGCTGGCGGTACGCCTTCTTGATCTCCTCGTCGGACGCGTTGCGGCTCACGCCGAGCAGCTCGTAGAAGTCCTCCACCGGCTAACCCTCGGTGAGGTGGCGACCGAGGCGCTGACTGACAACGGCCACCGCCGCCATCGCCTGCGGATAGTTCATGCGCGTGGGGCCGAGCACGCCGATGGTGCCGGCCAGCTCGCCCTCCAGTTCGTAGGGCGCGACAACGACCGAGCACTCGGCCAGCGGTACGAGACCGTGCTCGACGCCGATGGCAACCGACAGACCGCGATCCATCACGTCGCGCAAAAGCGACACCACGACGAACTGCTTCTCGAGCGTGTCGAGAACCTGGCGCACTGTGTCGACCGCGTCGAACGCGGCGGCCATGCGCGACGCGCCGCCGACAAAGACGTGGTCGGGCTCCTCGTCGTGGGAGCGGGCCAGCGCGGTGAAGCACTCGGCGACGATGGCGTCGGTCGACGCGTCGCCGCTCGACACGAGGGGCGGCAGCGTCGTCAGCGTCGACCCGATCAAGGTCTTGGCCAGGTGCGCGCTGGCCGACGCGACGCGCTCGTCGCCGGTGCCCTCGGCCAGGTCGATCGAGCGCTTCTCGACGACACCATTGGCCAGCACGACGACGAGCAGGCCGGCGCGCGGCCCGAGGGCGACGAGCTGCACCGAACGGACCGACGCCGCCTCGTGCGACGGGCCGATGACGACCGCCGCGTAGTCGGTGAGGCTCGAGAGCAGCTGCGTGGTGTCGTGCAGCATCTGCTCCAGCTCGCCGTGGGCCATGTTGAAGAAGTCGCGGATCCGCTGGCGGTGCACCGGCTCGAGCGCGCCACTCGGCGCCAGCTGGTCGACGAAGAAGCGGTAGCCCTTGTCGGTGGGGATGCGACCGGCGCTGGTGTGCGGGTGCATGAGGTAGCCCTCGCGCTCGAGCACGACCATGTCGTTGCGGACCGTCGCCGAGGACACCTCGATGCCGCCGGCGCGAACGACGTGCGCCGAGCCCACCGGCTGGGCGGTCTCGATGTAGCCCTCTACGACGGCGCGGAGAACGGCGGCTTTGCGGTCGTCGAGCATGTCTGGCACTCGATGATACCGAGTGCTAGGCCCAATCCCCAGGCTCAGGCGCCGATTGCGAGCGACGGCGACCGAGGCTGTCGCCCAACGACTTCAACTCGCCGCGCAGGCCGTCGAGGCGGTCGCGCACGCCGGCGAGACCGGCGGGCGGATTGTGCGAGCGGGTGATCTTCGGGTGCGGGGCCAGCACGCGGACCGGCCGGGCCCGCCACGGCGGGGGGGCGACGACAGCGACGGGTGCGACCGGTGCGACTGCTACGACCGCAGTGGGCGTCGGCTTGTCGATCACAATCGGCGGGGGCGTCGGCACCGGCTCGGCCAGCGGACGGTGCGTCCCCAATGAGAAGTCGGGCGCGGGCAAGTCGGCCACCAAGCGACCGCTGGGGCTGGCGTCGGCGAATACCTGCGGGTCGACCGAACGCACCGCGAGTGCGCCGGCCGGGCCGCGCGCCCAGACCGCCGGACACCCGTTGAACTTGCCGCGGCAGACCGTGCCGCACGGCTTGCAGCTGCACGCGTCGGCGCCCGCGACCATCGGTTCGGTGCACTGATGATGAATCTGCGGCCCGAACTCGTGACACCACCCCATGAGGTCAATGGTAAGTGACCGGTAGGTCGCCCGAGACCGTTCTCAGGCCACTGGTAACGTCGGCGGCGTTGGAGACCACAGCCGAGTCCACGCTTCGCGACTACATCCGGGTACTCCTCCGCCGGAAGTGGTTGATCATTGTCGCCGTCCTCGTCGCCGTCGGCGTCTCCGTCGCGCTCTCGCTGGTGTCCACCAAGATCTACGCGGCCAGCTCGCAGATCCTCGCCGAGTCACAAGGCACGGTGTTCACCCAGGACGGGGCCATCGTTTCGGACCCCACCGGCGTTGCCACCCAGGTCGAGGTCATTCGCTCACGTCCGGTCGCCATCGAGGTCTCGAAACGACTCGGTGAGCGCGGCCAACTGGTCTCCGCGGTGCGCGTCGGCGCGGTCGGGACCACCCGCGTCATCACGATTACCGCCGAGAGCTCGGATCGCGAGGTCGCCCGCGACGCGGCGACCACCTACGCCAAGGTCTACGTCGAGCAGCGCCGCACGGCGGCGGTCGACGCGCTCCAAGAAACCGGCCGCGTCCTCCTTCAGCGGGCCCAGCAAGCCAAGGCGCAGCTCGACGACCTCGACGCCAAGATCGCGGCGGCGAAGGGCGGCGATCCTGGTCTCAAGACCCAGCGCGACGCGGTGGCCGCGCAATACACGCTCTACCAGTCTCGCTACGACCAGTCCGGCGTCGACGCGCCGCTGACGCGCGGTGGCGTGCAACTGCTCCAAGACGCCGCCTTGCCGGGCGGACCTGTCCGCCCCAAGCCGGTGCGGAATGGCATCCTCGCCCTCGGGCTCGGGCTCTTCGTCGGCGCCGGCGCCGCGTTCCTCTTCGAGTTCCTCGACGACACGGTGAAGACCTCCGAGGACGTCGAGCGCCACTCGAAGGGCGCCAACATCCTGGGGGTCATTCCCGCCGTCGCCGACTGGCGCAACCGTGACATGGCGCGCCTCGTGACCGTGGAGGACCCGACCGCCCCGATATCCGAGGCCTACCGCTCGCTGCGCACGAGCCTTCAGTTCATCGGCCTGCGCCAACCGTTGCGGACCTTGCTCGTCACCAGCCCGATGGCCGCGGAGGGCAAGACCACGACGCTGGCCAACATCGCCGTCACGCTGGCCCGCTCCGGCCGCCGCGTCATTTGCGTCGACTGCGACCTTCGGAGGCCGCGCCTGCACAGCTTCTTCGGGCTGTCGTCGACGACCGGCTTCACCTCGGTTCTGCTCGGTGACCAGCCCCTCTCGGCGTCGCTCCAATCCGTCAGCGTCTCCGGCGGCGGCTCGCTGCGCGTGCTGGCCTCCGGCCCGCTGCCGCCGAACCCAGCCGAGCTGCTCGGCACCAGCCGGGTCGCCGAACTGCTCGCCGCGGTCAGTGCCGACGCCGACATCGTGCTGATCGACGCGCCGCCGCTCCTCCCCATCACCGACGCAGTGGTCCTGTCGTCACGCGTCGACGGCGTGCTCCTCGTCGCCACCGCCCAGGTCACCAGCCGCCGCCACCTCGCCCGCGCCGTCGAACTCCTCGGCCAAGCCGGCGCCGAAACCATCGGCATCGCCCTCAACGGCGTCTCGAGCGACGGCGAGTATGGCTACGCGTACAACTACTCATACAAAGAGCGCGGCGCCGAAGGCGGCCGCCGCGACACCGAACCCGTCAGCGTCTCAGACGACTTCTAAGTCAGCCACTATCTGAACGCTGTCGGACGACAGCCGCGCAAAGCTTCTCCATCTCGACTTCCCACGTGGCTCTTCCAAAATCGCGCTCGACGCGTGCGATCGCATCTGCCCCTACCTGATCGGCGAGCTCAGGGCTTTGGAGGAAGCGAACCACGGACTCCGTCCAGTCGGTCGCCGAGTCGCATAGGACGAAGCCATCATGCGAGCCGAGACTCGCTGCGCAGTGTCTTGTGATCAGAGTTGGACGCGCGGCGCCCGCTCCTTGCAACACCTTGTTCGGGATGCCAGCGCCGTAGAAGATCGGACACACGACGAGCCGCGACTCGCGAAGGGAGGTCTCGACCTCCGGCACCTCGCCAACCAACTGCACGCCCGCCACTGGCGGGGTCAGCATCCGCTCGTCGAGACCCCGACCGACCAGGATTAGCTCCGCATCAGGCACGGCCGAACGCACACGCGGCCACACGCGCTGGATGAACCAGTCGAGTCCGTGCAGATTCGGCTCGAAGTCACTCCCAAGAAACAAAACGCGGCGGCCCGCCGCGGATGCGCGCGTCGCGCGAACGTCCGCCAGAGCATCGGTGTCGACGTAGTTCCGGACTGTGAAGATGGGGACGCCTGAGGTCCGGCGCAACCACGCGCGATCGCGCTCAGAGGGCGTCGATATGGCGGTGAGGCCACGAGTTCGTTGGCGCTCAAACCAAACCCACGACGCACCGGCTAATGCCCTTGCTGCGGCCCGCGATGGATGGGTGCCTGCGAGCGCCCGCGCCGCCGTGAAAGCAGATCGCGACAGGCAATCGGCGTCCCATGTGACGGCAACACCGTGGCCGCGTGGGGTCCGCCAGCTCTGCGAGGCCAACTGCGGCCACGCGATCCAAATCCAGTCGTACTCGCCATTCATACGGTCTAGGGCTGGCGGTTGGCCAGACCGCGATAGACCGGGCGCGACGCGGCTTCTCAGTGCACCACCGACTTCAAGCGTCAGCGGATCGCCCGCGACGGCGCGGGCGGGGAGCGGACTCTGGTCGCGGGTCGGGTTCACCGGAATGACGGTCACTTGGTGCGAGCGTGTCAACCATTCGACATTGCGCCACGACCGGATGCTCCCGTCATCAACTCGGGGCCAGTCGAGATGCAGGAAACCGATCCTCACGACGCGCGAAAAGTCGTTCGCAGACGATTCGAAGGCTCGGCATCAGCCTCGTCCAAGTGGGGCGGCCTGGGCAGTACCGTGGCCGGCGTGGCGTTGAGGCCCTTGTCGCGCGGAGTGTCGCTGCGCGTCGCGACGGCAACGCTGATTGCTATCGCTGCGGCCACGGGCTGGGCAGCGTATCGGTCGGAGTCGACATCTCAGTCGCTCCCCCTCATCGGATCGCTTCGACTCCCCATCTTGCTTGCCGGTGCGCTGTTCTTGGCTTTCTTACCTCTGGGCATGAAGCACTGGTGGCTGGGCCTGGCGGTTTTTCTGGCGTGGTTGCCATTCGAAGATCTCTTTCGAAAGTTCAACGGCAACGCCCTTGAGATATACGCCGTCAAGGACGTCCTCTTCGTATTCGCGCTGGTGTGTGCGATGCCCCAGCTGTTCGCAACGCACGCGTGGCGAAGGGCCCTTGGATCAGCCCGCATCCCGACGTTGTTGCTGGTGGGTTGGGCGATCGCGTTAAGCGTGCCAACAATCCTTGACGCCGACTGGCGACAAGCCGCCATCGCTCTGCACCTGGACTTCCTATATCTGCCCTTGGTCGGCGTTGGATTCCTCGTGGGCGTCGACCGCGACCGGGCCAGCCGAGCAGTCAAGGGGCTAGCTCTGTTCGCCGCGGTGGTGTTGGCGATCGGGCTCGTGCAGGCACTTGTCGGTCCGACGTTCCTCAATCCCGGCCAAGCAGCCCCAGGGCTTGGCGGGTTCAGCCAATACCGCGGGTCCTACCTGGTCGGCGGCCGCGGGATCTTCATCCCGACAGGCACGTTCGTGGACCCGGGACGATTCGCACAACTCGCTGAGCTCGCGGTCGCGCTCGTCCTCGCCTGGTTGGTTTCTCGCGGGCAGTCGCGTTCCCGAGCGCTCGCCGCGATCGCCGCAGCAACCATCCTTGCGGCCGTGTGGGCATCAGGCTCGCGCGCGGTACTCGTGCTCTCAGCGGTCCTCGTGGCTGTGGCGCTGCTCGCCGCGGCGAAACCTCAAGATCGAGTAAGGCGCCTGACCGCGACGGCGGCACTCGCACTCACGTCAATGCTCGTGATCTCAGTTCTCTTGCCAACGACCTTCAGCGCGACACGCAGCTGGTACACAAAAACGTTAGATCCACGCAGTGCGTCAAATGAATGGGCCTTTCGCTGGCACTCATACGGCGGAGGCATGGCGACCGGTGTCCGGATCGGCGGAGTGCTCGGCCGTGGCACGGGCGATCAGTCGCTCGGCAAGCAATACCTCTACGGGGGTGACACCCGCTCGCTCGAGGGCCTTTATCAACTCGAGTCTGGCTACGGCGCCATCGCTGCTGAGTGGGGACTGATCGGACTTGCCCTTTGGTTGACCTGGCTCTTCGCCTGGTTTCGACGACTTCGCCGGTCGTGCGCCCACTTGGCCGGCACAACGCACCAGCGCGTTGCGATCATGCTGTCGTCCTGGATCGCGATCGTGCTCGCGATCCAGTTCTTCGCCGGTCTCCAGTTCTTCCAAAACTATTTTGTCAACGCGTATATCTGGCTCCTATCGGGGGTCGTATTTGGTCTCGCCGCCGACCCGACGGCGCGCGACGTGCCGCTCCTCGAACAAGTCCCAGCGTCTCTACGCGAGGTCTCGGCATAAGGCATCAAGAGCGGTCAAGAACACGTGCGTCGCGTTTCGCGTCTCATAAAGCGCGCGACAGCGTCGCTTCTCGGCGCTTAGCAGCGCCGAGTCCCGGAACAGTTCGATCAAGCGTTCAGCGAGCGCGTTCGGCTGATCGACCGGAACCACCGAAATCTCACTGCCCGCGACCTCGGGCAATGGCTCTACATCCGAAACGACAACGGCGAGACCCATCATCATCGCCTCGACAACGGTTAACCCGTATGTCTCCGCGCGGGACGGCAGCACCAACACGTCGGCCGACGCCATGGCGTTGACCACCTCACGTCGCGCGCACCGGCCAAGAAAGCTCACGCCATCCGGCGCGGAACGCGACGCCGGAACGCCGAGAATCCGAAGCTCGGTCGTTGGCAACTCTCGGCGAACTCGGGGAAAGGCAGCGATGAGTGTGTCGAGCCCTTTCCGCGCAGGATCAGTGCCGACGAAAACGATCGCGGGAACGTCGCCACCGATGCCGCCTTCGTGCGAAGAGTCCAGCACTGGGGGGTGAACAACGCGGATTCGCGCCGCGAGTGACGGGCAGTGATCGGCCAGTCGACTTGCACCCGACTCGCACCACACGAGGAGGCTGTCGGCTCGGTCGCCAAGCCGCTGGTAAAGCGCGATGACGTCGTCGAGGGTGACCTTCCCGTCGGCAATCTCGTAATAGTCCCTAGTGCTGATCCCTTGAGAGCTCCAAATCAGCCGAGATCCGTCTCGCAATCGCGGGCAATGAATGTGTGACAGCACGATTGTCGATGGACCTCGTGGCTGGGAGGGTGTCAGTAGGCTGCGACCAGTCCGCATGGCAAGTCGCCGGAGCGGAGCGACCGGCGTGACGACTGACAACGCGTCGCAGGTTTTGGCCAAGCCACGCCGGACTGACCGGGACGTGGACTCCTTGTCGTAGCGAAAGTCGATGTTCCGTGTGGTCGCTGAGGCCAACTCGGAATAGAAGCTGGCGTCGCCCGTTGGGGCGGTCGCCTCCTCGTTTGTAGCGTTCAGAAGGATGTCTAACGCCATGCGATCGTCCCGCATCCATTGTCATGATGCCGCAACGGACAGCTTCGCCTGAGTCGATGGACACGATCGCGGTCGTCATTCCAACTTGGCAGCGCGCAGAACTGCTCAGGAGCGCCTTAGGCGGAGTTGCTAGTCAGGACCGTCCTCCATCGGAGGTCTTGGTCGTCGGTCGTGACGGTGACGCCGCTGCACGTCGGGTCGTCGACGAGTTCGCCACAAGCCTGCCGACTCGCTGGGTGACCGTCGATCGTCCGGGCCATGTGCCTCCGGTCATTGTTGGCCTCGGAGCGGCCAGGACCGACATCGTTGTGTTTCTTGACGACGATTGTGTTCCGGACGCGACGTGGCTCGGACAGCTCGTCGAACCGTTCGCCGATCCTGCGATCGCCTGTGTGGGTGGCGGCGTGTCTTGGAAGGACTACCGCGGTCCACTGGCCTTCGAGGCGGGACAGCTGACTTGGTACGGACGATATCGGCCACTCCGCCGGACCCTGACCCCACGTCCCGTGGCGGGCGTGGCCGAGTGCAACTGGGCGTGGCGCCGCCACACGCTCGAGGAGTTGACGTTCGACCCGGCGTTCGAGGAAAGCGATGCGATCCTCTATGGCTTGGATTTGTGTCTTCAGGCGATCAGACTTGGACACAAGGTCGTCCACGTGCCCGGGGCGCACGTCGCGGATCAGGCAGGACCGCGCGATCCATCACTTGATCGCGGCGACCAGCTGCTTCGCGCCCGCAACTTCAACCGGAACATGCGTTACATACAACGAAAGCACGGCACCGCCGGACTGCGGGCGCTGGCACGTGTTTGGGAGTTGATGATTGGAGATCGGTCGGGTTATGGGCTGGCGACCGCGTTGATCGACTTGCCTCGAGTCGGTCCGCGGAAAGTCGCCTCCATCACGAGAGCAGCCCACGCCGGCCGGCAGGCTGCCGGGCGTGCCATGCCGCTAGCTACGGCGTCGCAGCGCGACCGCGGTCGACTATCGCCCATAGCCTTGCGCCGAGGCGCTCCAAGGTAGCGGCGGCGATGGAGCACAAGGCCGAGCCGACTCGGCACGCCGACGCAGTGAAGCAGTCGCACCGAGCGGCGCTATCGATCACGCTGTGTTGCCCGGCCTACATTCCCGCCGTCGACTACGGGGGCCCGATCGCAACTGTGGCGGCCCTGGCTGCACACCTTGGCGGTGCGGGACATGAACTTGCGATTTGGACCGCAGACTTCGGCATGAATCGCTCCCGAGTTCCAAGGGGCGTGCGGTCAGTAGCCGGCACGCAAGTCCGCTACTTCCGGAGGATCGCCGCATATCGCTGGTCGCCGTTGGTGCCCGGCGCTTACCGAGCTGCCGCGCATAACAACGTGAAGATCGGCCATCTCTTCGGGTTTCGAGATGGGCTGACAGTGCCCGCGGGTTCGGGGTACACCCGAGCCCGGATTCCGTATGTCGTCGAACCCATGGGCATGTTCGAGCCGCGAATACGAAGTATCGCGATCAAGCGCCTGTTCGATGCGCTGATCGGGAGCCGGTACATCCGACGAGCAGCCGGGATCATCGCCACATCCGATCTGGAAGCTGGTGAGATTCGCGCTGCCTTGCCGAACTGTCGCGTTTGGGTCCGTCCGAACCCGGTCGAGATCCCGCAGGATGTCCAACCCAACATGGCCATACGGAACGAGCTCGGAGTTGCGGACGACGAACTCCTCGTCGCCTATGTGGGACGCGTGAGCACCAAGAAAGGACTCGACACGCTTGCGACCGCTTTGGGGTCAGTTCCTCGTGTTCACGCGGTCGTGGTCGGACCGGACGCGCGCGATGGCGGCGAGGCCCAGCTGAGCGCCGCAGTGTCGCGCAATCGCGTGTCTGGCCGTGTCCATCGACTCCCGGCCTTATGGGGCAAGAACAAAGACCAACTGGTCGCCGCGTGCGACGCGTTTGCACTTCCGTCTCGCAGCGAGAACTTCGGAAACGCAGTCGCAGAGGCGTGCGCGTTAGGCGTCCCAACGATCGTGACGGATGCGTGTGGGGTCGCAAGCCTTGTGAACGAGTACGACGCTGGACTCGTAGTTCGACATGACGTTGATGAGTTGGCGGGCGCGCTCCGGACGATGCGCGACGACCCAATCTTGCGACGACGCCTCGGTGAGAACGGTCCACTCCTCGCACGCTCGCTCTCCCCAGAGACGATCGGAGCGCAGCAGGAGGCGATTTATCGCGAGGTGCTGGGGTGAGGGTTCTGCTGGTGAACCAGTACTACCCGCCCGATGGTGCGGCCACGGCGACGATGGCGGCGGGCGCGGCGGCGGCGCTCACGAAACGGGGGCATGAGGTCATGGTGCTCGCCGGGCGGGCGTCGTATGACGTGACCGAGCGCGACGCGTGGCGGCCGTGGCAGACCTCGACGGTGGACGGCATCACCGTGCGCCGCGTGGGCTCGAGTGCGTTCGATCGCAGTCGGATGGCCGGGCGCGTGTCGAACTACCTCACCTATGGGGCCTGGTGCGCGCCGCTAGCCGCGACAACTCGGGCTGACGTCGTCGTCGGCATGTCGGACCCGCCGTTCGCCGGGATCCTGGCCGGTGCGATTGCGGCGCTACGACGGCGACCGTTCGTCTACTGGCTGCACGATCTGCACCCGGAGTTCCCACTGGCGACCGGCGACCTGAAGCGCAACGTGGTGGTGACGCAGTGGCAGGCGCTGCATCGGCGCGCTCTCCGGCGGGCGACGGCGGTCGTCGTCCTGGGTGACGACATGGCGATGCGGGCGACGGCGGCCGGCGCCGACGCCGAGCGCGTGCACGTCGTGCGCAGCGGCTCACCGGTGTATCCGTCGGCCACGCCGGGCAGCGACGCAGTACGCGCCGAGATCCGCGGCGACGCGCCGTTCGTCGTTCTGCATGCGGGCAACCTCGGCCAGGCCGTCGCCTGGCGGGCGCTTGTCGACGGCGTCAAGGCGCTGCGGCCCGACGAGGCGAACCTCGTGTTCGTCGGCGGCGGCGCCGAACGCGACGCGGCGGTGCGTGCAGCCGACGACAGTGACGTCATCCGCTTCCACGACTACTGGCCGCCCGAGCAGGTGGGCGACGTCCTGCGCGCCGGTGACGTCGATGCGGTGACCGTACGCCGAGGCCTCGAAGGCCTGGTGGTGCCGAGTCGCCTCTACAGCGTCCTCGCCGCCGGCCGGCCCGTCCTCGCGGTCGCCGACGAAACGAGCGACGTCGTGACACTGGTGCGCCGCCACGAGTGCGGGTTGGTCGCCGATCCCGATGACCCGGCCAGCGTGGCCGACGCCATCAGCTGGGCGCGCGGCCATCCGGTCGAGCTGGCCGAGATGGGCAAGCGCGCGCAGCTGGCAGCGGTGGACTACGACCGCGACACGCTGCTCGATCGACTGGTCGAGATCATCGAAGCAGCCGCGTGATCGTCCTCGGCATCAACGCCTTCCACGGGGACGCGTCGGCCGCGGTGCTCGTCGACGGCGTGGTGATCGCCGCCGCCGAGGAGGAGCGGTTCAGCCGGCTCAAGCACCAGGCCGGGTTCCCGGCGTTGGCGACGCGGTGGTGTCTCGTGCAAGCCGGTGTCGGGCCGAACGAGGTCGATCACGTTGCCGCGTCGCGCAATCCCCTCGCGAATCTCGGCGCGCGCGCCCGGTGGATGCTGCGCCACCCGCCGTCGCTGCGGTCGCTGCGCCAACGCGGGGCAAGCGCCCGCAAGATCGTCGGCCTCCGCGAGGCGTTCGCCGACGCCCTCGACACTGATCCGCAGCAGCTGCGGGCGACGTTCCACCGCGTCGAGCACCACCGCACCCACCTGGCCAGCGCGTGGTTCTGCTCGCCGTACGAGGACGCCGCCTGCCTGTCAATCGACGGCATGGGCGACTTCACGTCGTCGATGTGGGGCCGCGGCACCGGCAACCAGATGTCAATCGACGGCTCGGTGCCGTTCCCCGCGTCGCTCGGCGTGTACTACACCGCGTTCACCCAGTTCCTCGGCCTCCCCAACTACGGCGACGAGTACAAGCTCATGGGTCTCGCCGCCTACGGCACGCCGCGCTTCGTCGACGATCTGGGCGACGTCGTCCGCGATGACGGTCCCGCGTACGCGCTCAACCTCGACTACTTCGTGCACCACAGCAAGGGCGTCGACATGACGTGGGCGTCGGGCACGCCGACGCTCGGCTACTTGTGCTCGGCGCGGATGGCGGAGCGCTTCGGTCCGCGGCGTGAGGTCGGCGCCGAGGTCACCGATCGCGACCTGGACCTCGCGGCATCGGTGCAGGCGCGCCTCGAAGAGGTCGAGCTAGCGATGATCCGCAAGCTGCACGACCGGGTTCGGTCGCCAAGGCTCGTGCTGGCCGGTGGCGTTGCCCTCAACGTGCTCGTCAACGCGCGCATCCGCGGCGACACACCGTTCGAGGACGTATGGGTGCAGCCCGCCGCCAACGACGCCGGCACTGCGATCGGCGCTGCGCTATGGGTGTGGAACCAGGTCCTGGACCAGCCGCGGTTGTGGCGAATGGACGACGCCTACCTCGGGCCCGACCTCGACGACCGTGAGGCCGCGCAGGCGCTGGCCGACGCGGGACTCCACGCCGAGGTGATGCCGTCACCCGATCTGTTCGACTACGTGGCCCGCCGTATCGCCGACGGCGCCATCGTCGGCTGGGCGCAAGGCCGCATGGAGTTCGGGCCGCGCGCGCTCGGCAATCGCTCGATCGTGTGCGATCCGCGGCGCCACGACATAAAGGACATCCTCAACTCGCGCATCAAACACCGTGAGTCCTTCCGGCCCTTCGCCCCGTCGGTACTGGCCGACCAGGTCGGCGAGTGGTTCACCGAGGACCGTCCATCGCCGTTCATGCTGATGGCGTACCCGGTGCGGCCCGAACGCCGCGACACGATCCCGGCCGTCACCCACGCCGACGGCACCGGCAGGGTGCAGACCGTCACGCGCGAGGAGAACGCGCGCTACTACGACCTCATCGCCGCGTTCGGCCGCCTCACCGGCGTCCCCGTGCTGCTCAACACCTCGTTCAACGAGAACGAGCCGATCGTCGTCACCGCCGCCCAGGCGGTCGACTGCTTCATGCGAACGAAGATGGACGTCTTGGTACTCGGCGATCGCGTCGTCGATCGCGGAACGCTCAGCTGACGGGGTCGGTCACCGTCGACGCGTACCACTCCACGGTTTCGCGGATGCCGTCGGCGAACGGCACCTGTGCTTCGAAACCGAACAGCTCGCGCGCTCGGGTGGTGTCGAGGCAGCGTCGGGGTTGGCCGTTGGGCTTCTCGACGTCCCACCGGATGCCGCCTGTGTAGCCCACCGCGTCGGCGATCACCGACGCCAGGTCGGCGATGGAGATCTCGGTGCCGGACCCGATGTTGACCGGGTCGGCGCCGTCGTAGCGCTCGAGGGCAAGCCGGAACGCGCGCGCCCCGTCGCGCACATGGAGGAACTCGCGCGTCGGCGTACCGTCGCCCCACAGCACGACCTCGCGGTCGCCGCGGTCGCGCGCCTCCATGAACCGACGGATGACCCCCGGGATCACATGAGACTGCTCGAGGTCGAAGCTGTCGTGCGGGCCGTAGAGGTTGACCGGCAGCAGATGCACGATGTCCATGCCGTACTGGGCGCGGTACGCCTGGCCCTGCACCAGCAACATGCGCTTGGCCAGCCCGTACGGCGCGTTGGTCTCCTCCGGGTAGCCGTCCCACAGCGAGTCTTCCGAGAACGGGACGGGCGTGAACTTCGGGTAGGCGCACACCGTGCCCGCCACGACGACCTTGGCGGTGCCGGCGACGCGGCACGCCTCGAGGAGTTCGATCCCCATGAGCGCGTTCTCGTAGAAGAACAGGCCCGGGTCGGCGCGATTGGCCCCGATGCCGCCGACAACGGCAGCTAGGTGGACGACCGCGTCGGGTCGCAGGGCGGCGAGCATGGCGTCGATCGCCTCGCGCCGGCGCAGGTCGAAGTCCTCGCTACCGAGGCCGTGCACGGTCGCGCCCGCGCCGCGAAGCTCGTCAACGACGTGGCGACCGAGGAAGCCCGTGCCGCCAGTCACGATCACAGTCGCCCCAGGCAGGTTCATCGACCCCAGCCTAGGGTCCGTATACTGCGGCGGAAATGCCCCTGAACTTCCTCATCACGGGGGGCGCGGGATTCATCGGCTCGCATCTCGTCGACGCCCTCCTCGCTCGCGGCGACCACGTCGTAGCCCTCGACTCGCTCAGCACCGGCCGACTGTCGAACCTCGACGCCGCCGGTGGCCACCCCAACTTCAAGTTCGTCCAGGGCTCGATCCTCGACGAGTTGGTCGTCGACGAGCTCGCGCACCAGTGCGACGTGATCATCCACCTGGCTGCCGCGGTCGGCGTCAAGCTCATCGTCGAGCAGCCGCTCAAGTCGCTCACCACGAACATCCGCGGCTCGGAGATCATCGTGGACGCTGCCCACCGCTACCGGCGGCGGCTGCTGATGGCGAGCACGTCGGAGATCTACGGCAAGGCACCGGGCCCGCTGCACGAGGACTCCGACCGCATCCTCGGGTCCCCCTCGGTCGCCCGCTGGGCCTACAGCACGGCCAAGACCGTCGACGAGGTGCTGGCCTACGCCTACCACAAGGAGCGCGGCCTCCCGACGACGGTCGTGCGGCTGTTCAACACCGTCGGGCCCCGGCAGAGCCCGGCCTACGGCATGGTCATCCCGACGCTGGTGCGCCAAGCCGTGAAGAACGAGCCGCTCACCGTTTTCGGCGACGGCGACCAGCTCCGATGCTTCTGCCACGTCACCGACGTGGTCGACGCGCTCCAGCGCCTTCTCGACAACGACAAGTCGATCGGCGAGGTGTTCAACGTCGGATCGCAGGAGCAGATCTCGATCTACGACGTGGCCAAGCGCATCATCGAGACCGCCGGCAGCAGTTCTGAGATCGTCCTGATCCGTTACGAGGACGCCTACGAGGAGGGCTTCGAGGACATGCGGCGCGGCGCGCCGTCGACCGACAAGCTCAACGCCCTCACGGGCTGGACCCCGACCCGCACCCTGCAAGACATCCTCGACGAAACCATCGCCGAAGCGCGCGCTGAACTCCAAAAATAGGGCGGTCGCCGCTAGCCTTAGGCGCGCGGTCACACCCGACAGCGGCGGTATGCATGGGCATCACGGTTCAGTTTCTTCTTGCAGGGGGCGCGGCGTTCGTCGCCGCGGCTGCGCTTATTCCGCTACTCGCCCGGGTTGCCGCCGGCTACGGCGTGATCGCCGCACCGAGCCCCGACCGCCTGCACGACACGCCGACGCCGTACCTGGGCGGCCTGGCCATCGTCATCACCGCGTGCGCGGTGGCGCCGTTCCTCAATGACTGGAAGCCCGAGGCGACCATCGTCCTCCTCGCGGCGGCCGGCGTCGGTGCCGTCGGGCTGATCGACGACGTCCGCACCGTCCGGCCCTGGAAACGACTCGTCGTCGAGGCACTCGCGGCGACGATCGCCGCCGCAGCCGGCGCGCGCGTCGACCTGCTCAACGGTCCGCTCGACTGGGTCATCACCGTGGCGTGGCTCGTCGGCGTCACCAACGCGTACAACCTCGTCGACAACATGGACGGCGCGGCGGGCGTCATCGCCAGCACGACGGCGCTTGCCCTCGCCCTTGCCGCTGGTCTCGAGGGCCAGGTGCTCGTCGGGGGCCTTGCCGCGGTGCTCAGCGGCGCCAGCATCGGCTTCCTCGTCTACAACTGGCATCCGGCGCGGATCTTCATGGGTGACGCCGGCTCGCTGTTCCTCGGCTTCCTCCTCGGCGTGATCGCCCTCGAGTTGCGCTTCCCGGTCGCGCATCACACCGCCAGCGTCGGCGCCGTTGTGTTGCTGACGGGACCGGCCTTGTTCGACACGACCCTCGTCGTCATCTCGCGGGCCCGGGCGGGCCAGCCCGTCTATCTCGGCGGGGTCGACCACACGTCGCACCGCCTGCTGCGCCTCGGGCTGCACCCGGTCGTCGTGGTGACGCTCCTCGGGCTGGCGTCGGCCGCCTGCTGCGGCCTCGGTGTCGCCGTCGGGCGCGGTTCGCTGCCGGTTGCGCCGGTGTTCGGCGCCACGGTCGTTCTGGGCCTGGGCCTGCTCGTCGCCCTTCTGCGCGTTGAAGTCCCCACCACCGACGGCGCGCCCTCCCCCGCCAACCTCGCCCCGAGTGCCGCCGCCGGCGCCTGACCGGCAGAGCCGGCGCATCGAGCGCCGGCTCGGGCGTCTGAGCCAGCCGTCGCCGAAGTCCAAGCCGGCGCGCGGCCGGCGCATCGCGTTCGGCGCGGCCGCCGTCGTCGTGGCCGGCGCGGTGGGGTTCGGGTTGGGCTGGCTCGAGCTGCGAGCGCCGCGGCGCGACGTCATCAACGCCCGCTTCGAGCTGACCAGCGTCGTTGACCACGCGTCCACGCTGACAAGCCCTGACGAACGCCGGGCTGCTCTCGGCCACATCGACGTGGCGCGTTCGCGCCTGGCCTCAGCAAAGCGGGACCTCAATCGCTCGTGGGCGCTCAAGGTGGCGCGAATCGTGCCGATCGTGCGGGCGTACGGCCAGGGGGCGCGCACCCTCACGGACAACGCGGCGCAGGCGGCGGACATCGCTCGGGAACTGCTCGTGCGACTCGATGACGTCGCGGCGCGCGCGCCGTTGGCCAACGGCACTGTGCCACTCGACGCGCTCGACGAACTGGCCACCGCGTTTCAGTCAAGCGCCGACGGCATCGCCCGACTGAAGCAACCACCGAGTGGGCTATGGGGCGAGTTAGGCAAGGCCAGCCGCGAGTTCCGTCGCCTACAACAAGAGGCACCCGACCGCCTGCGCGGCGGCGCCGACGTTGCCCGCGTCGGGCGGGCGTTCCTCGGCGCAACCGGTGGCCGCACGTATCTCATCGCCGGGCAGAACAACGCCGAGATGCGCGACCAGGGGATGATCCTGTCCTACGCGGTGATGACCGCCGACAAGGGCCGGCTCGCCGTCGGGCGGCACGGGCGCATCACCGACCTCGCGGTCAAGACGCCGGTCGACGTCGAACTGCCGGCCGGCACTCGCTCCGTCTTCAGCGACGCGCCGCGTTCGCTATGGCAGAACGTGAACATCACCGCGGACTTCTCCCTGAGCGGCCGCCTGATGACCGCGCTGTATAGCAAGTCGACGTCTTCGGCGATCGACGGCGTCATCGCCCTCGACGTGCCCGCGCTAAGCCGGCTGCTGTCCGTCCTCGGCCCGGTGACCGTTCCCGGCTTGGCCGAGCAGTTGAGCGCCGAGAACGCGCCGCGGCTGTTGTTGCACGACCTCTACAACGGCCTGGCGTCGGCCAGCGCCGACCAAGAGGCGCGCTACGAACGGTTGGGTGAGGCAGTGAACGCGTTGCTCGAGCGGGTGCGCTTCGGCTCGTTCGACGTCGCGGCACTGGGCGTCGCCCTGGCCGAGGCGGCGCGCGGCGGCCACTTCCGGCTCTACAGCGGCCACGCCGACGAGCAGCGTGTGTTCGAACGACGCGGGCTGAGTGGCGGACCGGCCGTCAGCGAGCCCGACCGCACGTTCCACCTCGCCGTGCAGAACGGCACCGCGACCAAGCTCGACTACTACGTGAAGCCCGCGGTCGACATGGACATTCGCGTCGGCAAGGACGGCGCGGCGACCGTGCGGACCAAGGTCACGCTTCGCAACGAAGCGCCCGCCGACGCCGGTCCGTCGTACCAACTCGGACCCGATGGTGTGTCGTCGACCAAGGCGGGGCGCTACGTCGCGCGGGTCGGCCTGTGGGGCCCGGCGGGCTCGGATCAGCTCGGAGCGGTGTCGGAATCGGGCCTCGAGCTCACCCAGCAGACGTTGCCGGTCGAGGCCGGGACGTCGCAGGTCGTCGAGTTCACGACCGTGATCCCCCACGCATTGCGGGACGGGCGGTTGCAGCTCCGACTCGTGCCTCAGCCACGCCTGGATTCGGTCCCGCTCACGATCACCCTGCACGGATTGAAGGGCGATCGGCTCGCGACGAATTGGGATCGGACCTTGCGTCTCAGCTGGGGTGCCTGACCTGACGCCCACAGTGGTCGTTTACGCCGCATAGCCACGTCGCGTAAGCTTTGAGTTCCGAGCGACTGGGAGGCCGCGGGCACGATGCGACGAATTCTGATGGCAGCGGTGGCGGCGCTTGCGCTGTTCGGCTCTGTATCGGTCGCCCACGCACAGACGACCACCACGACGCCCTGCGGCAGTGGTACGGGCGTGGCGTGCGGGTTCGACCGCTCGCAGGACCTGGGCAACAAAAAAGAGGGCGACACCTTCTCGATCCAGAACAACTGCGCGTTCTCCGGCACCACCAACAAGACGTTCAACGGCAACCCGGCCGGCACCGGCACTGGTCAGTGCCCGACCACCGTCGTGACGATCTTCGACGACGGCCTCGGCAACCCGACGGCGCTCGGTCGCCTGCAGCCGCTGTTCGCGGCGGTCGGCCTCCACGTCGCCCAGGGTGTCCGCGTGCCTCGCGTGAAGGTCGACAACATTCTCTTCAACGCCAGCAACCTCGGCGTCAAGAACGCGATTGTCCTCAACGGCACCGCCGCCGACACCGAGTCGGCCGCCGGCAAGTGGACCAACTACTTCACGATCGTCGGCCCGGGTGGCGGCGTCGGCGGTTCCGGCCTGTCACGCACCGGCGCCATGATCCTGCGCTGGTCGCTGCTGGGCGGCGCACTCGTCGCCGTCGGCGCGCTGATGCTGATGTCCAGCCGGCGCCGTCGCACCGCGTAGCGCTTCCGTCCGCTACAGCTGCTCGACGTTCTCCCCGCTCACGCGATGTCGCGTGTCGAACACGTACGCGGCATTGGCCACCACCGCGTCGTAGTCGAGCGCGTCGTGATCGGTGAGGATCACCACCGCGTCGGCGGCCTTCAGTTCGTCGGCGGTGAGCTCGGCCCGCGGGATGCCGGCGGCGATACCGACCTCGGTGATGAGCGGGTCGACGGCGCGCACGTCGGCACCGAGCGCCTGTAGCCGTTCGGCCACCATCAACGACGGCGACTCGCGGCTGTCACCCGTGTTGCGCTTGTACGCCAGCCCGAGGACGAGCAGGCGGCTGCCCTTCACCGACCGACCGCGGGTGTTGAGCCCGGCCTGGATGCGGCTGACGACGTAGTCGGGCATCACGTCGTTCACGTCGTTGGCCAACTCGATGAACCGGAAGCTGCGGCCGACGGCGCGCTTCACGCGCCACGAGAGGTAGCTCGGGTCGATCGGAAGGCAATGGCCGCCGACGCCGGGACCGGGACGGAAGGGCATGAACCCGAACGGCTTGGTGGACGCGGCGTCGATCGCCTCGTGGAGGTCGACGCCCAGCGCATTGGCGAACACGGCCAGTTCGTTGACGAGGGCGACGTTGACGTGACGGAACGTGTTCTCGAGCAGCTTGGCCAGCTCGGCTTCCTTGGGCGACGACACCGGGACCGTGGTGTCGACGAGCGTGTCGTAGAAGGCCTTCACCGCGGTCAGCGACGGCTCGTCGATGCCCGACACGATCTTGGGCGTGCCCACGAACGTGTGGTCCGGGTTGCCCGGGTCGATGCGCTCGGGGCTGTATCCGAGGTGGAAGTCGGCGCCGGCGGTCAGGTCGGCGCCCTGGTCGAGGATGGGCTGCACGAGTTCCTGCGTGGTCCCGGGATAGGTCGTCGACTCGAGGATCACCGTCGAGCCCTTGCGAACGTAGGGCGCGAGGGTGGCCGCCGCCGCCTCCACGTAGCTGAGGTCGGGTGCGCCCTCCTTGAGCGGCGTGGGGACGCAGATCACCGCGAAGTCGAAGTCGGCGCAGGCCGACGGATCGTCCGACGCGGTGAAGCGGCCGTCGCGCATGGCGTCGGCGACCATGGCGCCCGACACATCGTCGACGTAGGACTCAGCGGCGAGCAGACGCTTGATGCGGTTGGCGTCGACGTCGTAACCAGTGACGCGGTAGCCGACCTCGGTCGCTCGCATCGCCACCGGCAGGCCGACGTAGCCCATCCCGCAGACGACGACCTTGGCGCCCGCGTCGGTGGCCGTCACTCGTCCAACCGCAGGGCGGAGATGAACGCCTCCTGCGGCACCTCAACCCGCCCGATGGTCTTCATGCGCTTCTTGCCTTCCTTCTGCTTCTCGAGCAGCTTGCGCTTGCGCGTGATGTCGCCTCCGTAGCACTTGGCCAGCACATCCTTGCGCTTCGCCTTCACCGTCTCCCGGGCGATGATGCGACTGCCGATGCCGGCCTGGATCGGGACATCGAACATCTGACGCGGAATGAGCTTGCGCAATTTCTCGGTCATCTTCGCGCCGTACTCCTGCGCCTTGGAGCGATGGATAACCGTGCTGAACGCGTCGACCGGGAGGCTGTTCAGCAGGACGTCGATCTTCACCAGATCGCTCTGGGCGTAGCCGGCCGCCTCGTAGTCGAGGCTGGCGTAGCCCTTGGTGCGGCCCTTCAGTTGGTCGAAGAAGTCCATGACGACCTCGGCGAGCGGGATCCGGTAGATCAGCTCGACCCGCTCGGGCGACAGGTACTCCATGCGCTCCATCTCCCCGCGGCGGGTCTGGCACAGGTCCATCACGGTCCCGGTGAACTCGGTCGGCAACAGGATCGTGACGGTGAGGAACGGCTCTTCGATGTACTCGAGTTCGTTGGGCGGCGGCATCGCGCTGGGGTTGTCGACCTCGACCACCTCGCCGTCGGTGCGATGGGCGAGGTACTCCACGCTCGGCGCCGTGGCGATCAGCGAGAGGTCGAACTCCCGCTCGAGCCGCTCCCGGATGATGTCCATGTGCAGCAAGCCGAGGAAGCCGCACCGGAAGCCGAAGCCGAGCGCGGTCGACGTCTCGGGCTCGTACGTGAACGACGCGTCATTGAGGCGCAGTTTCTCGAGCGCCTCGCGCAGGTCGGCGTACTCGTCGCCGTCGACCGGGAACAAGCCGCAGAACACCATGGGCTTCGGGTCGCGGTAGCCGGCGAGCGGCTCGGACGCCGGCTTGCGCGCGTCGGTGACCGTCTCGCCGCTGCGGGCCTCGCCCACGTCCTTGATGCCGGCGATGAGGTAGCCGACCTCACCGGGGCCGAGCGTGGCCACCGGCGTCGGCTCGGGAAGGCGGAGGCCGACCTCCTCCACGTCGTGGATCACACCCGTCTGCATGAACCGAAGGCGCGAGCCGGCGTGCAGCGTGCCGTTCATGACCCGCACCGCGCTGATCACGCCGCGGTACTGGTCGAAGTGCGAGTCGAAGATCAGGCCTTGCAACGGCGCGTTGGGATCGCCCTTGGGCGGCGGGATGCGCTCGATCACCGCGTCGAGCAACTCGGCGACGCCGGCGCCGGTCTTGGCCGAGATGCGCAGCAGATCGTTGGCGGGGATGCCGAGAACCTGTTCGATCTCCGCCGCGTAGCGGTCGGGGTCGGCGGCGGGAAGGTCGATCTTGTTGAGCGCCCCCACGATCGTGAGGTCGTGCTCCATCGCCAGGAGGCAGTTGGCCAGCGTCTGCGCCTCGATGCCCTGCGATGCGTCGACCAGCAGGATCACGCCCTCGCACGCCGCCAGGCTCCGGCTCACCTCGTAGCCGAAGTCGACATGACCCGGCGTGTCGATGAGGAACAGCTCGTGGCCCTTGTGGGTCAGGCGCACGTTCTGGGCCTTGATCGTGATGCCGCGCTCACGCTCGAGGTCCATCGAGTCGAGGTACTGCGCCCGCATGTCTCGCGCGTCGACCGCACCGGTCATCTCCAGCAACCGATCAGCCAGGGTGCTCTTCCCGTGATCGATATGGGCGATGATCGCCAGGGCGCGGATGCGGTCGAGTTCAGTCATGTGTGTCGGTGTCAGGTTGCGGTTTTCGTTGCTCTCGCACCGACACGTCAGCAGTCAGTATCCGAGGTTGGGGTCGACAGGGCCAATTAGGGGTTCGTTGGCGATGAAGCGGCGGATGTTCTCGGCGATGCGAGCCGACAGCATCGGTTGCGCCATCTCGAGCGTGTTGGCGGTGTGCGGGGTGACGATGCAGTTGGGCATGTCCCATAACGGGTGACCCTCGGGGAGCGGTTCGGGATCGGTGACGTCGAGGCCAGCTCCACCGATCACGCCGTCGGTGAGCGCGGCGACGAGATCGTCGGTGACGACGTGACGACCACGGGCGACGTTCACCAACCAGCTGTGCTCGGGCATGAGGTCGAGGGCGCGCTTGTCGATGATGCCCGTCGTCTCCGGCGTGAGGGCCAGCGCGAGGACGACGCCGTCGGCGTCACACAACGCATCGTCGAGGGCGTCGGGGGCGACAACGCGGGCGGCGCCCTCCATGGCGTCGGGCCGGCGCCGGACGACCGTGGTCGTGACCCGGAACGGCGCGAGGAGGGCGAGCAGCGACTCGGTGATGCCGCCGCCGCCGAGGATCGTCACCCGCTGGTCGTAGAGGCTGCGGCCGGACTGTCGGGTCCAATGCATTGCCCGCACCCATTTGGGAACGTCACGGAACCCGGCCAGCAACAGGGTCAGCGCGTGCTCGGCCACCGGCTCGGCGTACACGCCCTTCCCGCACGTCCACTGGCGCCCATCGCCGAAGATCCCTTCCGCCGCGTAGTGCTCGACGCCGGCCCAAGGCAGCTGCACCCACGTGGCGTTGGTCGCCTCGGCCAGCACGGCCCGCAGGCCGTCGACGTCGAAGGGATCGGTCCACACGACCGCGTCGGCCTCGGCCGGGTCGGTGACCACGTCGCCACCCGCGCCACGCACGACGTCGGCCATCCACGGCGCGATCCCAGTGGAGCCGACGACAAAGCGGGGTGCAGCCACGAATTCGAGCCTACCGACCGCCCCTGCTACCCTCGTCCGGTTCCCTATGGCCAACATCAAGAGTCAAATCAAGCGCAATCGGCAGAACGAGAAGCGCCGTATCCGCAACAAGGCGATCCGTTCGGAGCTGCGCACGCGCGCCAAGAGCGCCGTCACCGCCGCCGAGACCAGCGCTGAGGACGCCGCCGAGGCCGTCAAGACCGCGATCAAGAAGATCGACAAGGCGGCGGCCAAGGGCGCGATCCACAAGAACCAGGCTGCGAACCGCAAGTCGCGCCTGATGAAGCGCCTGGCCAAGCTCTCCGCTTAGCTCGGCACCGACTCCCGTCGCCGAGCCCGGCGCCGCAACGCCTTCCGGCTTCCAACATCGCGCCACCTCCCGTCGAGCGCGGCGCGGGCCGTCTCACGGACGAGTTCGTCGGGGTCCGACTGTGCAGCGTGAACCAGCGCCTCGACCGCGCGTCCGTCACGGCTCGCGAGGCGCATGAGGATCGGCACCACGTCGTGGCGGACGCGCGCATTGTCGTCGGACCTGATCGCGTCGACCAGCGCCGGGACCACGTCGGCGACACACAGCTCCTCACTCCGGCACCGCTCGCAGGCAAGGCCGTGCAGGGCGACGACCCGTACGCGCGGCACCGGGTCGCTGAGCGCACGAGCAAACACGACGGCCGACGCGTCGTTGGCCCAATGGTCGAGCACCCCGAGCGCTTCTCGCCGGACCTTGGCATTGGGATGGTGCAAGGCCGCGGTCTGCATCGCGGCGATCGGCGGCGCGGGCTGCGCGTCCTTCCAGTTCGGCTTCAGCGGCGTGGGCTGTTCGCGAAGCCAGACCCACCAGCCGTCGAAGTAGTCCTCGACCTCCTGGAGTTCGCTCTCGAGCGGCGGCACCGCACCAGCGGACCACGCGGCGCGGCCCGTCTCAAACGAAATCCGTCAGCGACGACCGCGGGCGCCTGGTCGGGCCGGCGAGCGCGGCGCGATCCGGCTCAGTCGGGCGACGAGGACTTCGAGCACGAGCTCGTCGGGCCAGGCGTTGGCGCCGCGGAGGTCGAGGTCGGCGCCGGCGAGCAGCTCGATGGCCCGCTTGAGGCCCGCCGACCCAAGCTTGCGCGACTGGGTGAGCGCCTTCTTCGCCGGGTACGGCTTGATACCAAGCACCTCGGCGGCCTCGTTCTCGTTGGTGACGCCGGAGCCGTCGAGGCGCAGCATCGACGCGTAGTGGCGATGGAGCGTGGCCATCACGACCAGCGGATGGCGTTCGCCGGCGGCCAGCATGCGGTGCAGTTGGCTGATGGCCAGCTCGGTGGACCCGGCATCGATGGCGTCGGTGAGGTCCCATGGCGCCACACCGCCGGCCTGCCCGAGGAACGGCTCGAGGTCGTCGACGCCGATCTTGGCGCCCTCTCCGTAGGCGGCGGTGAGCATCGCGAGAAGGCCGGGCAGGCGGCCCACGTCCTCGCCCAGGTGGTCGTTGAGCTGATCGATGGCCGCTCGTTCGAGCTTCACTCGCGCGTCGTGCAGTTGGTCGAGGATCCACGTGCCGCGGCCCTTGCCCGCCGGCACGGTGACGTCGGTGACGTGACCGACCTTGCGGACCGCGGCGGTGAGCTTGGCGTTGGTCTGCCCGCCGCCGGCGACGAGCACGAGCACCGCGGTCGTCGACGGGTCCTCGAGGTACGCGAGGAGCGGCACCAGCTCGTCGGCCCGGAAGCGGCCGATGTCGCGCAACACGACCACGCGGCGGTCGGCGAGGAACGGCGGCGTACGCGCCGCGTCGACGGCGGCGGCGACCGGTTCCTCGGCCTCCGACGTGTCCTCGACCGCGAACGGATCGTCACCGGCCAGCTCGCCGAGCAGCTTGGACACCGCGTCGAGCACCAGGGACGCGTCGTCGCCCTTGATGAACTGAACGGGGACCGCGGGCGCGGTCACGCGGCCTCCAACAGCGCGGCGAGCACGTCGCACACGCGCCGCGTGCCCCGCACGTCGTGGGTGCGGATGATGCGGCACCCGCCAGCCACGCCGATTGCCGTCGCCGCGAGCGACGCGTCGTTGCGCTGGTCGATCTCGAGGTCGAGCAGCTTGCCGAGGAACGTCTTGTTGGACGCCGACAGGAGCAGCGGATACCCGAGCGCGGCGAGCTGGTTCGACCGCTGCAACAGCTCGAGCGACTGCTCCCACGTCTTGCCGAGGTCGAGACCGGCGTCGATCACGATCCGATCCGGCGTGATGCCGGCGGCCTCGGCCCGACGCGCCCGGTCGACCAGGAACGCGGCGACATCGCCGACGAGGTCGTCGTACGTCGGCTCGGGATCGGCGACACGGGGCTTCAGGCGGATGTGCGTGGCGACCACCGTGGCGCCGGCGGCGGCGGCCACCTTCACGTAGTCGGGATCGCCGAAGCCGCTGATGTCGTTGCCGATGGTGGCGCCCACCTCGTACGCGGCGGCGGCCACCGACGCCCGCCACGTGTCCACCGAGATCGGCACGTCGAAGCGAGCGCGCAACGCCTCGATGGCCGGGATCACCCGGTCGAGTTCCTCGGGCTCGTCGACGTCGGGGCCCGGCCCGGCCTTCACGCCGCCGACGTCGAGGATGTCGGCGCCCTCGGCCACCACGTCGTCGGCCCGCCGCAGGAACCGGTCCATCGGCGCGTGCAGGCCCTTGTCGAAGAACGAGTCGGGCGTGCGGTTGAGGATCGCCATAACCAAGCTCCGCGTGGCCAGCTCGTACCGCCGCTCACCGATGCTCAACTGCACGAGCCGACCGTAGCCGTGCGGTGCGCGCCGCCACGACCGCGAGGGCGACGACGACGAGTGGCACCAACCCGACATGACCGAGCGGTAGGCGGGCACCGACGCGAGCGACGCCCGCCACCCACGCGATGAGCAGCCGCGTCGGCACGTGAAGCAGCCGCGCGACGGGCGCCGGCACCAGCCCGGCGGCGACGCCGGCCGTCATGCCCCACACCATGATCGGGCCGGCCGCCGGGATGGCGAGGAGGTTGGCCGGCACCGTCGCCAACGGAAGCGGGCCGAACACCGGAATGAGGATCGGCGCCACGCCCATCTGGGCGGCCATCGTCACCCCCATCGCCGACGCCAACGGCCGCGGACCCGGCAGCCGCCGGGCGATCGGCGCGGCGAGCAGGGCGATGCCGGTGCACGCGCCCACCGACAAGAGGAAGCCGACGGACCGCACCAACATCGGGTCGACGAGGAGCAGCGCGGTGACCGCAAGGGCGAGCACTCGGATGGAGGACACCGGCCGGCCGAGTGCGGTCGCGGTCATGGCGATGGCGGCCATGGCTTCGGCGCGCAACACCGATGGCTCCCATCGGATCACGAGACCGAATCCGAGAAGCACGAGCACCCCGAGGACGAGGCGCATCCGAAGGCCGACCCGGTGCAGGAGCGGCGCGACCAAGGCCAGGACAAAGGCAACGTTCTCGCCGGACACCACAAGTAGATGGCTCAGTCCCGAACGACGGAACTCGTCGGTGACCTCCTCCGGCTGTCCCCGGTCGTCGCCGAGGACGAAGCCAGCAAACAACGATCGCTGAACGCTCGGGAGCTGCTCAGCGCCCCGCTCGAGCGTGCGCCGCAGGAGGTTGGCGTAGCGGACGGGCAGCGAGCCGGGCCACACGCGACCGACGCGCTCGACGTCGATCTGCGCGGCGATGTGGCGACGCCCCAGCCGCATCCGCATCGCCGGCGACAGCGGCCGGAGCCGACCGCCGATCTCAACCCGCTCGCCCGCGAGGCGGTGATACAGCGCGCCCGCTGACGCGCCGCGCGCCCATAGCTCGGCGTGCCGATGGCCGACCCGCGCCTCGACGCGGATCGCGCCGGCGACCGGCTCGGGGTCAGTAAGGAGCGTCATGACGTCCACAACTGCACGCGGCGCCGGCGGTCGCAGGCCGGCCCACGACCGGGCCGACATGGTCGACGCCATGAGTCCCACCGCGATGACCAACAGAACGGGCCGCCGGCGCGCGAACGCGATGGCAGCGAGCACAAGGCCGAGCCACAACGGCACCGGCCGGGCCGCCCACGCACCGGCCGCGGCGGCCAGCGCCATAACGACGGTAAGGACGTCGTTCATCACGCGCTCCTTCACGAATGAACCGATGACGGAGGAAATGACGGTGTGCTAGCGCTCGACTTCCTCTCGCGCGCGGTCAACGAGCTTCGCCGCCCACCTCGCGGCGTCGTGAGCGCGCCGTGGCGCGACGAAGGCCACGCCGTAGTGCGCCGCATCCTTGAGGTCGAGCAGCCGCAGCAACGCGACCGCGAGCGCTTTCCCGTCTGGTGTCGCCTGTTGAAGGAGCGCTGCCGCTTCGCGGTGGTCATCAGCCCGGCTCCGACGACCGAGTCGTGCGCAACAGACGCTGTCCGATGCGGCGATTCCGGCAAGCACGGCGACGCCCGTGGCGACACTTGCGAACGCGTCGCGTAACGGCTCGTCGCGCACGAGAGAGGCGGCCTCGAGATATGCCTCTGCGACCTTGAGCCTGGCGCGCGCCTCAGACGCGCCGCAGGTCGCGGTTCGGATGCCCTTCACCATCGCTATCGATGACCGAAGAGCGCGACGCTGTCCCGAGCGATGTCGTCGAGCAGCCGGGGCTTCGTACCCGCGGGGTCGACCCAGTCGAGGACGGATAGTTCGACGACTTGGAGGCGGTTCCCAGTCCAAGCCGGTACGCGCGAGTGAAGTTCGTCGACTTGTCGGTTCCATGCCTCCGCCCGTACCGGTTTCATCGCGGCTGCCCCAGCGAGACCGTATGAATTCACGATCGTCCTCGTCACGCCTTTAGCCGCGTGGCGCGACTCGCCCGCCATCGGTGCGCGCACTAACAAAATGTCGATATCACTCTCGTTGTCACCGTCGCCACGTGCCGCGGAGCCGAACGCGGCGGCATAAAGCGGCTTGGGATCCCAGCCGGCAAACGCGTCACGCAGACGCTTCCAGAGTTCGAGTCGGAGACCCGCTAGAAGATCGGTGATCGGTGCGGCGATGTGTTCGCGGTTCAGCTCGTGTACGCGGTTTCTGCCCATCTCGGTCGCGCGGACGATCCCCTGCGCGGTAAGCCGAGCCAAGGTCCGACGGATACCGATCTCTGAGCCGCGGGCGGCGCGCATCGCGACTTCGCCGACCGTCAGCGGACGACCGGTTACCGCGAGGACAGCGAGCACGGGCGCATCGAGGGTCCCCGTGATTACTTTCGTCGGGTCACTAAGATCCACGATCACAAAGTATACCTACCTATCTAATTCGATAACTCAGCTCACGCGGACGTGCGGGCGGATCTGCGCGAGCTTGGCTTCGCCGATGCCGCGGACTTCGAGCAACTCGTTGACCGACCGGAAGCGACCGTGCTGCGTGCGGTATTCGAGGATCGCCTGCGCCGTCGCCGGGCCAATGCCGGGCAATGCCTCGAGCTGCGCGGCGGTCGCGGTGTTGAGGTCGACGACGGCAGATGCCGACGAGCCTGTCGGTGACCCGGCGACGGCCGCGCCGGCATCGCCCGCTTCGCCCTTGCGAGGGATGTAGACCCGCTCGCCGTCGGCGACCTTCGCGGCGAGGTTCACGCGATCGAGGTCGGCCTCCGGAGTCGCGCCGCCGGCCGCCTGGAGGACATCGACGACCCGGGCGCCCGCCTTCACGGTGTACACGCCTGGATGGGCGACGGCCCCCGCCGCGGCCACGACGACCGGACCGCTCACTGTTCCCTCACCGCGCGACGGACCGGTCGACGCCCGCGGGAGGTTCAGCTCCGGCGCCGCACCGCGCTCGGACGCCGCGAGCAAGCGCGAAGCACCGAACCCCAGCGCCACGGTGACGCCGACAGCGACGACCACCGCGACGACGAGCAGCCGGGCGCGTGACACACCGACCGCGGATGCCACGGCGTCGAGACGATCCGGCCATGACGGCGCGACGATCGGACGCAGCGCTTCGAGCGGCTCGGACACGCGAACTCCCGGGACGGATGACGTCGACCGGGGAAGCGACGCGGCCCAGGTTACGGCGGGGTTGTGTCCAGGACCAGGGTCCCTGCTCTACCGATTGGCGAACAGATCTCTCACCATGCAGATCTGCGTCCCGTGGTGGCTCACTTCGTTGAGCATGGCCGAGAGCGCCAGGTCGCCCCGCTGCCACGGATGACCCTCGTAGTCGCGCTCGAGCATTTCGTCGGTGGTGGTTCGCAACGCTTTGCGAAACGCCGACCAGCCGTCCTTGAATCGGGTCACGGCATCGTCGACCGTCGGGATGATGTCGTAAGCCCACATCTGCTGATAGCCGTCCAGGGTCGGAACGGTCGACCCTCCGACGATCTCCAGCTCGGCGACTAACCCCGGTGCCGCGCCAAAGTGATTGAGCAGCCACCCGATCGTGGTCATGGGCTCGACCGCCTCGCCGCGATCAGCCGCCTCGGCGATCGCCCAGTCGCAGTCGACCACCCACTCGCTGCCGGCCGCGCCGCCGGGATTCGGAGTGGCGCACTCTTCGCGGCGCCGCACTCCCCATGCACCCTGGTGTGGCTCCCAGTCGAACTCTTCTTGCGTGAGATCCGCCAGCGCCCGCTTCAGGGTGTAGCCCTCGATTAGCCCCATCCAGTTGATCAAGACCTCGGCGCGCTTACCGGTCATCTGACTCCCTCGGTGAATGGACCAGGGTCCGGGCTTCCCAGTCAGCCTCGATCTCGAGCGGGATGCGACGGTACGCGCCCCAGTGCGGGTACCCGCGGACGCGCCAGTGGAAGTAGGCGCCGAGGTACCGGCGGAGGAAACCGATGAGGCCCAGCGACCGCCACTGCCGCACATGCACCAGTTCGTGCCGCATGAGTTGGTCATTGTCGACGGCCGAGGCGCGCACGAGGATCAGCGAACCCAGCGTCGTCGCGCTGGCGCCGGGCGCGACCGGACCATCGACCCAAACCCAGTGATCGCCGCGGCGCTGTGGCTTACCCAACGCGCCGACCGCTCAGAACAGGCGGGCGGTGAGGGCCTTGCGGTACTCCGCCGTGCGCGGGTCGTCCGGCCCGAGCAGCTCGAGGAGGTCGACGAACTCCTGGCGCGCCTCGTCGTTGCCCTTCACGCGATCGAGGAGGGCGTCGAGCTTGCCCCCGATGTCGTCGGTCTCGACGTCGCCCGTGCGCGCCAGTGCGGCGACGCGCCGCGTCTCAGTGGTCTCCGGAATGCGGGCCAGGAGCGCCAGCGCTTCTTCGCTGTCACCGCGGTTGACGAGCAACTCGGCGAGCCCGACCACGCCTTCGGCATGGGCGGGGTCCAGCTCCAGCGCCTTGCGCAGCGACGCTTCGTCGCCCGCGGCGACCAGGACGTCGGCCTCGGTCGGTGCCGGCGCCAGGCGATCGATGAACTCCTTCACCGAGCTCTCGGGCAGAGCGCCGATGAAGTGGTCGACGATCTGCTTGTCCTTGATCGCGAACACCGCCGGGATCGACTGGACGCGGAACGTCTCGGCCGCCTTCGGGTTTTCGTCGATGTTGATCTTCGCCAGTTCGACCTTGCCGTCGGTGGCCCCCACGACCTTCTCGAGGATGGGCGTCAGCGTGCGGCACGGCCCACACCACTCGGCCCATAGGTCCACCACGACCGGCACGTGCGTCGAACGCTCGAGAACGTCGAGCTCGAACGTCTCGTCAGTGACCTCCATAGACCCTCAGTCTAGGGTTGCCCGCGATGAGTGAAATCGAGGGCATCGACGCCGAGAAGGTGACCCGGTGGTTCGTCGACAACGTCGACGGCGTGGCGCCGCCGCTCGCATTCGAGTTGATCGCCGGCGGGCGCTCCAACCTCACGTTCAAAGCCACTGACAGGGATGGTCGCGAGTACGTCCTCCGCCGGCCGCCGATCAGCCACGTCCTGCCGACCGCGCACGACATGGGCCGCGAGTTCCGCATCATCTCGGCGCTCGGCCCCACGCCGGTCCCGGTCGCCCCCGCCTTGGGCTTCTGCGAGGACGAGTCGGTCAACCAGCGGCCGTTCTACGTGATGGGGTTCGTCGACGGCTATATCGTGCGCGACGCGGCGACCGGCGAGAAGGTGTTCGACGCCGCGCAACGCAAAGTCGCCGGCGAGTCGCTGATCGACGTGTTGGCCGACATCCACGCGGTCGACGTCGACGCCGTCGGCCTCGGCGAGCTCGGGCGCAAGGAGGGCTACATCGAGCGCCAGCTCAAGCGCTGGTACGGACAGTTCAAACAGTCGAACGAACTCACCGATCGACCAGTGCCGGAGATCGACGAGATGCATGCGTTCCTCTCGGCGCGCGTTCCCGAGCAGGGCCCGGCGACGATCGTCCACGGCGACTACCGCCTCGACAACACGATGCTCGGCGAGGACGGACGCGTGGCCGCCGTCCTCGACTGGGAGCTGTGCACACTTGGTGATCCGCTCGCCGATGTCGGCCTGCTGATGGTCTATTGGTCCGACGCCGGAGACCCGGGTGCGCTGCTCGGCGTGTCGGCCACCTCGCTGAAGGGCTTCCCCACGCGCGCCGAGTTGCGCGAGCGCTACGCGGCGCGCGCCAATCGCGACGTCAGCCACCTCGACTTCTACATCTCGTTCGGTTACTGGAAGCTGGCCTGCATCCTCGAAGGCGTGTTCGCCCGCTACGCGGGCGGCGCCATGGGCGGCGACCGCAGCGGGTTCGAAGGGTTCTCCGCGCAGGTCACCAACCTGGCGAAGTCGGCTCAGGCCGCGGCGGCGACTCTCTAAGCGATGGCGTTGTATGAACGCCACGCCGGCGGCGAGTTCGTCGCGCCCGCGCTCGTCATGTGCCTCGAAGGCTGGGTCGACGCCGGTCTCGGCGGCACCGCGGCGATGGCGGCGCTGCTCGGCCAGACCGAGAGCGATGCCGTCGCCACGTTCGACGGCGATTCGCTTATCGACCGCCGTGCCCGACGGCCGATTGTCCGCATCACCGAAGGCGTCCACGACGGTCTCACCTGGCCCGCAATACAACTCCGCGCCGGCAAGGATGCGCAGGGCAGCGACGTCCTGTTCCTCGTCGGCCCCGAGCCCGACTTCATGTGGGGCGCGTTCACGCGCGACGTGATCGAACTCTCCGTTGCTCTCGACGTCCGCATCGTCGTCGGCCTGGGCGCGTTCCCGGCGCCCGTCCCGCACACGCGCCCGATCCGACTGGCGGCGACCGCGAGCTCGCCGGAACTGGCGTCGCAAGTTGGCTTCGTGTCGGGCACCATCGACGTGCCCGCGGGGATCCAAGCCGTGTTGGAGCAGGCGCACGCCGAGGCCGGTATTCCCGCGCTCGGTCTGTGGGCGCGCGTCCCGCATTACGCGGCGGCGATGCCGTATCCCGCCGCCAGCGCGGCGTTGGTCGACGCCTTGGCGCTCGTCGCCGGCCTGTCGTTCAGCTCCGACGAGTTGGCCGCCGCGGCCGTCATCACCAGCCAGCGCGTCGACCAGCTCATCGCCAGCAGCGACGACCACAAGCAGATGGTGCGCCAGCTCGAGGAGCAGATCGACGTGGCCGAACCCCAGCCCGACCTTCGCAACCTGCCGTCGGGCGACGAACTCGCAGCCGAACTCGAGCGCTTCCTCCGCGATCAGGGCTGAGCGCGCGACTGCCAATAGTCGTGCGGTCGTCACCGCCACCTAGGGTTCGCATTACACGGTCACGCCCGGACAGAAGCGGAGCCGATACATGGTGTTCTCACCGGAACAGCCAGCTCTCTACAAGCACGATGTGCTGTTCGAACGAGCAGGTTTGCTGCCTGGGCTCCAGGCGATCGGCAACCACATCGTCAGCAGCGCGAGTACACCGTCACAGTCCATGTCTTTCCTCGTTTCAGGGGCGTATGGCACCGGCAAGTCGTCAGCGCTTCAATACCTGAAGGGCTATATACGGGAGCGACTCGAAGACAAGGTCATCATCGCCGAGTACATCGCCTCAGCCTTCCAGGCACGCCCAGAGCAGGCGCGAGCGACTCTCATCTATCAGCTAGTGCAGGCACTCGCTGATAGCGCGGAAGCCAAGTATCCGATCCGAGCACTCGTACAAGCTCTCAAGCCAGACCAACCATCAACAGACCACTTGGACGACAGCACGCGCCGGGTTCTCGATCGGCTTCTGCTGATCCGGGCCATCGAGGAGTCAGCCACCGCTGCGCCGATCCTTGAAGGATGGTTCCGTCAATTTGCGTACGACGGCGAGTCTCACCCGAGCACGGTCGTCCTCGTCGATGACCTTGATCGTTGCACGTTCGAATTCACCGCCGCCGTGCTTCAGGCAACGAACCATTGGGCGTTCCTCCCAAACCATTTCTTCGTCATCGCTTGCAGCGAGCAACATCTCGAGCGATCGCTCGCCGTCATGTATCCCACGATGGCCGAGCAGACGGACTCCGGTCTGCGGAAGTACGTGCACCACACCGTGCGCCTGCCCGAGAGGATCCTAAATCGAGCACACGCCGCCGCGCTCGTGGCGGCAATCCTCGAGCAGCTTCAACTCAGCGACGAGTTAACCACGCGACTTGTCGATGCGATCGACGCGTCCGCCAATTCGACCGTCCAGGAGCTTGGTCTCGCCGCCCCGCTTGTTGACCCGCGGTGGGCGCCGACGCCACGCGATGTCAAACGCCACGTGAACGCTCTACTTGCAGAGGTGCACACGTGGATCGACGAACCATCGTTGAAACGGGAGATCGTGCGCGCGGTCTGGCCGAACGAGTGGCGAGACTTCATCTTGCCAGCTCTCGCGGATCGTCGGAAGCGTTCGTGGTGCAGCACCTTCGTCGCGCTGGGAAATACCGTCCGCGAGCTCAACCTTGACCTAGATCTCCTCGACGTTGCCATTCGCGAGGAGGCCAAGCGGACGGGCATCGACCTCCTTACGGCCGACCCACTCCTGGCCGTCTACCTAGCGTGCGATCCACCGCCGCCTCGAGCCATGTTCGGCACCGCCGATGCGGACGCAACACCGGCCGACTTGGCGGACATTAAGCCGACCCGCCAGTCGGGTCGCGAATCCGCCGAGGACGAGGAGGCCAACCCGAGACTGCTCACCGAGCTTCTCCGCTATCCGGTCGAGTCGGAGCCCACTGACGGCACCGACGCGGTCGAGGATTCAATCGATCGCCTTCTCACCGAGCTCGAGATCGCGCGCGCGCGTAACGACATCGAGGCCATGCGCGCGCGTGCCAACGAATTGATCGAGCGCTTCGCCGCTGCGCCTGAGCTCCTAACTGGTCGGGGGCTCGCCATTCGTCTCGGGAACGCGGCCATCGCATGCGATATTTCGCGGCTTACCCGAGAGGCCCTGCAGCTCCACGGCGCTGCGATTGAAGCCGACCAATTGCACGCCAATATCAACCAGAACTTTGTCAGTTTTGTACTCGACAACCATCTCGAGCAGTTCTACGGCCGCGCCGCGGAAGCACTGGACCGCCTTGAAACCGAGCCGACGATGGTCACGTGGCGCACGTTTCGCACGAAGTCCCTGCGGTTGAAATTGCGCTCGCTAACCGGGCAAGCCGTCGAGGACCTGGGGGAACTACTTGGACATGTTGACAACGAGGTCGGCGCAGATGAGCTTGCAGATGTGCTGTTCGTCGCCGTAGGGGCGGGCCAGTTCTCCCTAATCCCGAGGATCGCGTCGATGGTGTTGGCGCGAGAGGAGGAGAACTACGCCTCACAAGCGGCGACCGCGGCAATGCTTGCAGGCGCGATGTGGGCCAGCTCAAGTCGCAATGACGAGGACTTCTCGGCTGCCATCTATCGTGCCCTTCTGACGACTGGATTGCTCCGTCGGCTGCCCGATCCGATGGCTGCGGAGGCTCTCATGGGATATGCGCGCCTCTGTGTGGGGCGGGAGCTCAACGACCGCGCTGGCTATCTTTTCTACCAAGCTTTCAAGTTGCACAAGGAGGCGGAGGACATCGCGACTCGATTCGCGCGTTGGCTCAGTGAGACCGGGCAACCCGACCTTGCCGACCGAGCGCTGCGCAAGCACGACATTGAGGTGCCGTTCACGCTCCCGTTCACGGAACCGTTGCCCACGAGCCGCGAGGCAGACGCGTGGATCGCCGCGAACCTGCAGCCCTCCTATGGCGAGCCCGTTCTACCTGAGTTCTTCGAGTCCGCGGAGCCGCCGCTGCCGATCGGTCCTACGTCATGACAACCGTCGCGCAGGCGACGGCCACAACGTGGCGCCACGTATCAGGGTCCACTCCCTCAGGCACCGGAATGTCAGAGCTGGTCTCGAGATGGTCACGAAGTTGCCAATTGCGAGCCAACGAACCACCGCCGGCGGACTCGATGCCGCGAGCGGTGATAAGCAACTCGTCGTTGTAGCGCTCAATCAAACGACTCACCTCGCCGATACCGTTCGTTGCGCGGCGAGCCTTCGCGGAGGTCAGGTCGCGCCGTAGGTTTTCGAGTCCGAGGAGGGGATCGAATCCCCCGTCATAGTGCTCGACGGCCCGGATTAACGAATCGAAGACGACCGACTGCGGGACACCGGACAGCCATTCCTCGCAGCTGTTCGGCATTCTCGCGAGATGTGACCAAGCGCATACCTTGAGTGTGCCTTCCGGCTCGTTGATCGACGGTTCCGTCCAGCGCAGCCACAACCGGTATCCCGAGATATCAGTCGACGCCCGAGCCCTGAACCGCTCGTCCAATCCGAGGTTCATCGCCAATCGAGCAGCATCTATGACCGTTCGACGCGTCGGCGCGGCCAACGCCGCGACAGCAGCATCTTCGGCGTCACGCCTTGTCGCACGCGCGGCCGCCAGTTCGCTCCTGAGCTCCGACAGGTCTTCGCGTTGCTCTTCAAGCACGGACTGGATTCCAGCCGTAGCGTCGGTGACACGCTTCACGAACGCACGTTCAAGACCGAACAACACACCCGCCAGGCCGACGGCTGACCCAACCTGGAGAAATACGTCGGGCCAGATGTCTCGCCAATCCCAGGACACGTTGCTGACGATGCTCAAGACAACTAGTGCTCCCCCGCCCATGAGCGAGGCGGCAACGGCCCACCAGCGCACCGTTCGTTGTGTACTGGCGCCCGGCGAGGGCTGGACAGAGCGGACCACGACGCAAGCATCGCACCCGGGAACCGAGTTCAACTGGTGCCAACTCGCGCGAGTCCCGCCGGGACCTGATCGAACCGCCATGCGACGCGACCCCCAACAGCTACTGGCCGACCCGGACGACTGGTTCACGCGTTGACGGCGCGAGTGCCCGGAGTCGGCTTATACGACCAGGGCTAGCGGGTCGGGCCGGACTCGTTGTCCGTGACCGCCGCTCGACAGCACGATTGCAGCCGAGTTCAGCAACCTCGGGTGCGCCCCCCAGCCCTCGAAAGCGTCGGGCGTCGGCGTCGCGACATAACCGGCGACGACCACCGATCGATCTCGGCGGGGTGTCCCCGGTACTCCGTCACGGCTCGAAGCTAGCGTCGAGTCATGAAGATCGACGGAGGATTGGGCAGCGACCTGAGCAAGGTCGGCGAGCAGGCAAAGAAGGCCGAGGCGGTCGGCTACGACGCGGTCTGGACGGCGGAGACGGCCCACGATCCGTTCTTCCCGCTGCTGCTCGCGGCCGAGCACACCGAGCGAGTCGAGCTCGGTACGGCGATCGCCGTCGCCTTCGCCCGTAACCCGATGATCCTCGCCAACATTGCCTACGACCTCCAGGCCTACAGCGGCGGCCGATTCGCGCTCGGCCTTGGCAGTCAGATCAAGCCGCACATCGAGAAGCGGTTCTCGATGCCGTGGTCACAGCCCGCGGCGCGCATGCGTGAGATGGTGCTGGCGATCCGCGCGATCTGGGACAGCTGGAACAACGACACCAAGCTCGACTTCCGCGGCGACTTCTACCAGCACACGTTGATGACGCCGTTCTTCAACCCCGGCCCTAACCCGCACGGCACCGCCAAGATCTTCCTCGCCGCGGTCGGCGACAAGATGACCGAAGTCGCTGGCGAGGTCTGCGACGGCATCCTCATCCACGGCTTCACGACCGAGCGCTATCTCCGAGAGGTCACGATCCCGGCGATCGAACGCGGGCTCGAGAAGGCAGGCCGCAGCCGCGACGACTTCGAGATCAAGTACCCCGGCTTCGTCGTCACCGGACGCGACGAAGGCGAGGTGTCGAAGGCATCGCAGGGGACGCGGCAACAGATCGCGTTCTACGCATCGACGCCCGCCTATCGTCCGGTCCTCGACCTGCACGGGTGGGGCGATCTCCAGACCGAGCTGAACGCGATGTCGAAGCAGGGCGAGTGGGTGAAGATGGCCGACCTCATCGACGAGGACATGCTCAGCGCGTTCGCCGTCATCACCGAACCGGAGAAGGTGCCCGACGAGATCTTCGGTCGCTACGGCGACATCGTCGACCGCTTCAGCTTCTACACGCCGTACACCAGCGACGAGAGCCAGTGGTCGGCGGCCCTCGACCGCTTCCGCCAACTCGCGAGTCGTTGACAGACTGCCACTCCTGCGCCGTCGGCGCCGACATCGCCGCCCTTCCGGTTCGCGAGGCCATCGAGGTCACCGAGCATTGGCGGGTCGCCCACGCGTTCGACTCGGCGCTGCCGGGCTGGCTGGTGGTCCTGCCGCGCCGCCACGTCGAGGCGGTCCACGAACTGACCCCGGACGAGATGGCGCCGCTGGGTGAGCTTGTCCGGCGGTTGTCGATCGCGCTCGTTGAGGTCACCGGCTGCCAAAAGACCTACGTCATGCAGTACGCCGAGCACCCAAAGCACCGTCACGTCCATTTCCACGTCGTGCCACGGATGGCCGACTTCACCGACGATGAAATCGGCCCGCGTGTCTTCGCCTATCTCGGCCGCGACGACGGCACCGCCCTATCAGACGACACCCGCGACGACGTGAGCCGTCGAATCCAGGCTGCCGTTGGACGTGTCGGTGTCAAAGCAACGAAAACCGCAACCTGACACCGACACTTGCGTCTTTAGGCGGGTTGGAGGGCGTCGGTGAGGTAGCGGCGGCGGCAGAGGCCGCGCTGGAGCTTGCCGGAGGAGGTCTTCGGGAGTGAGCCGGGGGACACCATGACGACCTCACCGGGGGGCAGGCCCACCGCCGACGACACCTTGCGCGCCACCTCGGTGCGGACCGGGGCGGGATCGTCGGCCTTGGTCTCGGCGACGACGATGAGTCGCTCGCGGCCATTGCGACCCTCGATGCCGAAGGCGATGACGTTGCCCGCCCGCACGCCGTCGACCTCGGCCGCGGCGCGCTCGACGTCTTCGGGAAACACGTTGCGACCACCGACGATGATCACGTCCTTGATCCGACCGCACACGACCAGCTGTCCGTCGCCCGTGTACGCCAGGTCGCCGGTTCGCAGCCATCCATCGTGGAACGTGGCCGCCGTCTCCTCCGGCCGCTTGTAGTACCCGGGCGTCACCGACGTGCCGCGGATCTCGAGTTCGCCGACCTCGCGCTCGCGCATCGTCGAGCCGGACTCCGGATCGCAGATACGGATCTCGAGGCCGGGAATCGGACGGCCCAGCAGGGCGAGGTTGCGGCTCCCGGGGTGAGTCGGGTCGACCGACGCCGCGTAGCGCTCGGTCTCGAGCCGCTGGCGGTCGACCGCGTCGATTTGCAAGCCCGCGCCCGGCGCCGGGAACGTGCCGGCGATCGCCAACTCGGCCATGCCGAACGCCGGGAAGGCGGCGCCGCCCGACAAGCCAAACGGCGCGCCGGCGTCGCAGAACGCTTGGACGCTGATCGGATCGACGGGCTCCGCGCCGTTGAGCGCGACGCGCCACCGGGAAAGGTCGAGGTTGCTGGCCCGCCGCAGGGCGCGGGCGGCCAGCGAGTACGAGAAGTTCGGGCCCGCGCTCCCCGTACCGCCGTAGGCCGACATCCAGTCGAGCCAGCGCGCCGGCGAGGCCAGGAAGTCCTGCGGCGGAGCGAGGACAAGATCAGCGCCAGTGATCATGGGGATCGTCAGCATCCCGATCAGACCCATGTCGTGATACAGCGGCAACCACGACACGAGGACGTCGGTATCAGGATCGACTTGCGCGGCGGCGATCGCGCCGTCGAGGTTCGCCAGTATCTGGCGGTGCGTGAGCATCACGCCCTTCGGATCGGCGGTGGAGCCGCTCGTGAACTGAAGGACGGCGAGCGCGCCGGGATCGACCGTTGGAACCGCAAGCTCGTCGGCGCGCCGACCGGTGGCCAGGTCGTCGAGCATGACGATCGGCGGATCGCCGGGCGCCGGCTCGTAGAACGCGGCGAGGTCGGGGTCGACAACGAGGATCGTGGCGTCCGCGTTCTGGACGCGCGCTCGCGTCTGCTGCACGAACTCGTCGATCGAGCCAAGGCGCATCGGCAGCGGGAGGACGACGACGACCGCACCGGCCAACCACGTGGCCTGGATCGCCGTCACGAGCGGGCGGGTTGTCGGCCCGAGGATGGCGACGTGGTCACCGGGGTTGACGCCGCGAGCCTGCAGGCCGGCGGCCATGGCCCGGGCCTCCTCGTGCAGGGCGGCCCACGAAACGGGAGTGTGCGTCTCTCCCGAAATGAAGGTGATGGTCCCTTGCGGGCGAGCAGTTGCGCTCTCAACCCGCGCTGAAAGAGTCTCCGCGCCTGTCACGAGGGGTACGACCTCCTACGTAGAGGCTTGGTTACAGTCGCTCCGGCGTGCTCGAACTCAGCGGCCTGACCAGGCGATTCGGCTCCGTTGTCGCGCTGGACAACCTTTCCTTCGACGTTCCCGCCGGCCAGGTCTTCGGGTTCCTCGGGCCCAACGGCGCGGGGAAGACCACCGCGATGCGCGCCATTCTCGGCATTTCCGCCCTCGACGGCGGTGAGGTTCGGTGGGAAGGCCGACGCGCGACGGAGCAGGACCGCCGGCATTTTGGATACATGCCCGAAGAGCGCGGGTTGTATCCCACCATGATCGTGTCCGAGCAGCTCGAATATCTCGCCGAGCTGCGGGGCATGGCGCGATCGGCGGCGCGTTCGTCGGTGCAAACCTGGCTCGAGAAGCTCGGCGTGGCCGAGCGGGCGGGCGACAAGCTCGAAGCGCTCTCGCTCGGGAACCAGCAGCGCGTGCAGCTGGCGGCGGCGTTCGTCCACGGGCCGGAGCTGCTCGTGCTCGACGAGCCGTTCTCGGGGCTCGACCCCGTCGGGATCGACAGCCTGAGTGCCGTCCTCCACGAGGAGGCGAACAACGGGGCGACCGTCGTCTTCTCGAGCCATCAGCTGGATCTCGTGGAGCACATGTGTGAGTCCGTAGCCATCATCAACCGCGGACGTCTCGTTGCGACCGGAACGGTGGACGACCTCACGACCGCGGGGCCGACGCGACTTCAGGTCCAGGTCGCGGGGGACGGCGACGGGAAGTGGGCGCGAGCCCTCCGCGGCGTGGAAGTCGTCGAAAACGACGACGGTCGGCTGCGGCTCCTCCTCAAAGGCCGGACCAAGTCCGAGACCGTGTTGCGCGCCGCGGAAAAGGCGGGGACGCTGCGGCACTTCAGCATCGATCGCCGCCGGTTGTCCGAGGTCTTTCGCGAGGCGGTGGCCTCGTGAACCCGGTATTCCTCGTTGCTCGACGGGAGGTACGCGAGCGCATCAAGGCGCGGTCGTTCCGCATCGCGACATTGATCTCGGCCGCCGTCGTCATCGCCGCCATCGCCATCCCGGCGTCCCAGCGTGGCCACACACCGACGTACGACGTCGCCGTGACGACGTCATCGCCGGCCGGCGCCAGTGACGCGATCAAGGCGCTGGCGCCGACGCTCAAGGTTCACCTCAACATGCACGCCGTCCCGACCGCGACCGACGGTGGACGTGGCCTGCGCACCGGCGAATACGACGTCGTGATCAACAACGGCGTGATCCTGACAAAGCGGGCACCGGACTCTGGAGACACCGGCAAGAAGGCGCAGCTGATCGCCGCCATCAGCAACCTGGTGCGCTTGCAACGGCTGGGACCGGAGGCGGCCGCCGCGCTGCAGACCCCGGTCGAGGTGCGCGGCGTGTTACCGCCCGACGCCAACAGCAAGGATCGCTTCACCGCGTTCGTCGGCGTCCTGCTCCTCTTCGTGTTCCTGCAGCAGTACGGCACGTGGGTGCTCATGGGCGTCGTCGAGGAGAAGGCGTCGCGAGTCGTCGAGGTGTTGCTGTCCGCGATCCGACCGCGGCAACTGGTCGCCGGCAAAGTGATCGGCATCGGCGCGGTCGCCATCGTGCAGGGCGCCATCGTGGCGTTGTCGGCGATCGTCGCGTCGACGGCTACGGGTACGCACATCTTCGAAGGAACGTCACGCTTCGCCATCCTGTGGATCCTCGGGTGGTTCGCGCTCGGCTACAGCTTCTATGCATTGCTCTACGCGTCGGTCGGCTCGCTGGTGTCGCGCCAGGCCGACGCCCAGAACGCCGCCTTCCCCGTCGGTCTGCCGATCCTCGTCGGCTATTTCACGGCGTCGACGCTCCTCAGCGGCAGTGACCCGTCGCTGTTCGCGCGGGTGCTGTCGTACTTGCCGCCGACCGCGCCGATGGTGATGCCGATGTTGATCGGCATCGGTCGGGCGTCGGCGTTACAGGCGTTCGTGTCGATGGCACTCCTCATCGCCGCGACCGTCGCCATGGCCCGCGTCGCCGGCGCCATCTATGCGCGCGCGGTCCTGCACACAGGTCAGCGGCTGCGGCTGCGGCAGGTGCTGCGGCGCGACTTCAATGCCGCCTGACGCAATCAGACGACGACGTTCACCAAACGAGGCGGCTTCACGATGACCTTCTTGGGCGCGGCACCGTTGGTCGTCTCCTGCACCTTCTCCGATGCCAGCGCCAACCGTTCGGCCTCGGCGTCGTCGATTCCGGGGTCGACATCAATGCGATCGCGGACCTTGCCGTTGACCTGCACGACCATGGTCACGGTCTGCAGCCGCGCCAGGTCGGGATCGGCTTCGGGCCACTTCTGGGCATGCACGTCTTCGCCCGGATGACGGCGGTCCCAGAGCTCGGCGGCGATGTGCGGCGTCATCGGCGCCAGTAGCAACAGCAACGTGTCAACGGCGGCGTCGGTTGCGCCCTGCTTGTAGAGCAGGTTGGTGAACTCCATCAGCGCGGCCACCGCCGTGTTGTACGACCAGCGGTCGGCGTCGTCGCTGACACGGGCGATCAGGCGGTGCGTGGCGCGCGTCACTTCGATGTCGGCGGCGTCGTCGGCGCGGGGCACGGTGGTGTCGGGCAGCGCGAGCCGCCAGACCCGCTTGAGGAAGCGAGACGCGCCCTCGATGATCTCGTCGGTCTGCTCGCCCCAGTCGACGTCGTCGGCCGGCGGCCCGATGAAGAGGTGGTACAGCCGCAACGCGTCGGCGCCGACAGACTCGAAGTACTGCGACGGCGCGACCAGGTTGCCCTTCGACTTGGACATCTTGGTGCCGCCCATGCGGATCATCCCCTGGGTGAACAACCGCTTGAACGGCTCGCGCAAGCCGGCGGGTGCCAGGCCGAGATCGGCAAGTGCTTTCGTGTAGAAGCGGGCGTACATGAGGTGGAGGATGGCGTGCTCGATGCCGCCGATGTACTGGTCCACCGACATCCAACGGTCGACAGCGGCGGTGGTGAACGGTGCGTTCTCGTCCCACGGATCGCAGAAGCGCAGGAAGTACCACGACGAGTCGACGAACGTGTCCATCGTGTCGGTCTCCCGCGTCGCGGGGCCACCGCACGTGGGGCAGGTCGTATGCAGGAACGCCTCGTGGAACTTGAGCGGCGACTCCCCTGTTGGGCGGAACTCGACATCGTCGGGCAGCAACACCGGCAGCTGATCCGGCGGGACGGCGACTACGCCGTCGGTCGGGCAGTACACGACAGGGATCGGGCAGCCCCAATACCGCTGCCGCGAAAGCAGCCAGTCGCGCAGCCGGTAGTTGACCGTCGGTTGCCCAATGCCCTGCTTCTCGAGCCAGTCGATGGCCGCCCGTTTGGCGTCGGCTATCCCGAGACCGTCGAGCCAGTCGCTGTTGATCTTGGGGCCGTCGTCGGTATAGGCGTCGCCGTCGAAGTCGGCCGGCGGCTGGACGGTGCGGATGATCGGCAGGTCGTACGCCTTGGCGAAGTCCCAGTCACGCTGGTCCTCGCCGGGCACGGCCATGATCGCCCCGGTCCCGTAGGTCATCAGCACGTAGTCGGCGACGTAGATCGGGACGGGCTGGTCGTTGAACGGATTGATCGCGTGGGCGCCGGTGAACACGCCGCGCTTTTCGAGCGCGCCTTCGGTCGACTGGCGCTCGACCTCGGACTCCATGCTGACGCGCGACTTGAACTGGTCGACCGCGGCCCGCGAATCGGCGGTGGTGATCTGGTCGACCAAGGGATGCTCGGGCGCCAGAACCACATACGTCATGCCGAAGCTGGTGTCCGGGCGGGTGGTGAAGACGTCGATGCCGACGCCGTCATGGCCCTGGACCGCCAACTGG
>Ga0075428_100000016_pt1 | contig 149842 bp, 122 predicted proteins | sample RhiMetdeltSRZDD2_FD_75291 | JGI IMG/M metagenome (GOLD analysis project Ga0075428, IMG submission 75291) | Populus rhizosphere microbial communities from Tennessee, USA - Rhizosphere MetaG P. deltoides SRZDD2 | ecosystem: Host-associated > Plants > Roots > Rhizosphere > Soil | place: USA... | reverse complement strand
AGGGACCCTCTATGACAAGCAGCGTGGCCTTTTACGCGGCTGAGCAGGACTACGCAGCCCTGCGTGACTATGCGGAGAAAATCGGGCTGACGCTGGTGGCGGCTGCATACGACATGGAATTGCCCGAAGATCCGAGCCGGATGCCGTTTTGTTATCTTTCGCCGATGCCCAAGAGCGAGCTGCACCCGTATGGCAAGCTCCCAGTCGTCGGCGACGCGACGGATCCCCTGCTTGCGTTTGCGCGTCCTTATTACAAAGAGCCCTATCTGGTGGCAGGCTATATTCAGATGACGACGGGGCACAAGGACCTCGCGCGGATCAAGAAGCCATACTTTCAGAAATTGGCGGCATGGATCCGAAAAGAGTGGACACTGCTGCCCGGTGGCGGACTTTACATCGGACCCCAGGCGCATCGGCTTTCCGCGGCAGGCGCTGAAAGGGTGAACGCGCTTCCCGGAACCGCCACATTCACCGTCAAAGAGGTCTAACGATCCGCTGCACTGTCATCGGGCAGACCAGTCACTGTGGATGCCGGACGCCTCCTCCCCGGACCTGTGCAGGGGCGCGCGATGGTCATTGAACAGAACATGTTTATCGAAGGCATCCTGCCCCAGTTTGTGAACCGGGCGCTCGGTGCTGAGGCGATGAGCGAGTATCGCCGCCCTTATCTGAAATGCCGAACGACGCGAGCCGTTGCTGGAGTGGCCGAGGCAGGTGCCGATCGCAAGTGAGCCAGCGGATGTGGTGCAGGCAATGAATGAGATTGCGACTTACATGGGCTCAACGCGCACGCCAATCCTCTTGGTCTATGCCGAGTCGGGCGTGCTCGTGCCGCCCAGCGCCGTCGGGTGGTATGCGTCGCGCATCCGCAATCTTGAAACTGCTTTCGTCGGGCAAGGCTTGCATTTCATGCAGGAGGACCAGCCAGTGGCGATCGGACGCGCGGTGTCCGATTGGCTGCGACGGCACTAGGGGCTCGTCATCTCGCCATATCGCCATGAAATTCAGCGCCGCATGTTCTTCCTGGCTCGTCCTCTCGCCTCACTGCCGGCTCGCTGAGAAGCGACTGAATTGCACGACGGTGCAGCGCCGCCGACGCAGCTCGAATTCTTCTGGATCGACATCGCCCGCGCGCATGCGCTGCAGTCGGCTCAAAGCCTGTTCGCGTGGAAGTTGGCGTCGACCTACAAGGGAGAGACGAAATTCAAGAACTGAACCTGTTGATGGCGGCAAGTTCTCGATCGAAGGTACGCGCAATGACCTGTTGCTGATGGTTACTGGGAAGATCATATCTTTGGCTCTCCCCTTGCCCCACGTTGGCAGCCATCATGGCCTCACGGATTGCCGAGCACGAAGGGAGCCGGCGCTCTCTTGATTACTCGAAACCGGCGATGCGATTGAGACGGGTCCACTCCGCATCGTAGGCACGTTCGTCGCGATGCACGGCGGGACCGATGTGCGCGACCCAGCGGTCTTCGGTCTCGAGCGCGTCGGTCCAGCATGAGGCGATGACCGCGGATCGTTCAGCAGCATCGCCGCCGTTCAGGACAGCGCTCACGCGACGTCGGAAGTCGGCTTCGAGCGCATCGCGCTCGTGGCATACACTGCTGAGAAATCGGCGGAAGTCCGCACGCAGGGCCGTTCGGTGTAGGCGCTCGTGCTGCCACCAGAACGCTTCTGGATCGTAGTGGCCCGTCGGGCGGGGACCGTGTGCGGGAAGTGGCGTGTCGAGCAGAACAGGTTTGAAGATTGAGATGCACGGCGCGGCACTTGCAGTGACCCAATGGACTGAACCGTTTTCGCGAATTTCTGACGCCAGGCTGGCGGTCGTCTGGCCGCTCCGCTCGGCGCTTCCTGCATGAACGCACAGGCTGGGTTTCGCGGACGTGTTCGGCGCCCATTCTGCATCGTTGTGTCCGCCAGGATCGTGGTCACGCAGAATCCTAATGACGTCCGCGATCTGCAGCCGGTCGTGCGCGGAAGCGAGGAGAAAGGTGGCGCGTGCAAGGCGGCCCGCGGCGGAACCAATGTGCGTCATCTGCGGATCGGCGATGACCTCAGCGTAGTTGGGCTGAGTGTCCTCGCATCCGATCTCCCGCAAGAACGCGTGGAGTCCCGAGCTCCTGCGCTCGGCTCCGCAACCGATGCTGTAGATATTGGAGATGGCGCGCGCGCCGCGCGCCCGTTCGAGCACCCACTCCCTCTCAACGGTTTCGAGGACGAACGCTTCGTTAGGATCCGCGATCAAGAAGCCATTGTTGTAGTAGGCAGATGCGAGATGACCGCAATTGCCGCCCTGGCCGTACCGCTCGAGCAGGCCGATGATGATCTCGGACGCTTCCGCCGCCGTCGCGGCGCGCTCGAGGGCGAGGCGCAGCAGGTCCATGCCGGTCAGCGCTTCTTTGCGAGCGGCCGGACTTCGCGCCAGTAGCCCTTCGTTGCCGATGACGACGCCGTGCTCGTTCGCGCCCATTTCGGCGCCCCAGATCCAGAAGGGTCGGGAGAGGAGCACGGCGTGAGTGTGGCGGACCTGGGGAATGGTGAGGTATGTGCACTCGAGCGAGGCGTCTCGTGGATGATCGACTGCCGGGAGGCATTCGACGAATTGGGCCTCGTTGCGCTGTCGGTCACTGTTCTTGCCGAACAGCATGATGCGCTCGGCGGTACTCTGCGGAGATGCAATCAGGGTGTCACACATGGCACACGCCGGCGCCGCGGCTAGGAATTCGCGCGCATTCGCGCGAGAACTTCGTCGATCGCATCGAGCACTGCCAGCGGCCGCTCGCGATGAATGTAGTGCCCGCAGTGAATCCGCCGCAGCTCCGCTTGGGGGTAGCGCGCGGCCACCTGCCGCACACCCGCGTCGCGGCGTTCCTGATGAGCTTGCGATCCGAAGCGGTTCTGCGTGGCTGCCAGGATGATCATCGGTCCGGCATAGGGCGCATCCTCGCCGGCGAAGTGACCGCCCGCAGGAGCGACGAGCGCTGCGAGTTCCTCGCGCGCAACACCGGCGAGCGCGGCGGTCCTCCGCCGGAACGCCTCGCCATCTCCAGATGTGTCCTGGTACAAGCGTTCGATGTGATCCGGGTGAGGCGCATCCACTGTGATCAATCCGCAAACATCCTGCGGAGATGAGGCTGCGAACGCCTGCACGATGAGTCCGCCGAGAGAATGCCCGATGAGAAAGTAAGGCGGAGTCTCGTTCAATTGCCCGAGCATCTGGCGCAACTCCCGCGATTCCGTCATCAGGTCGCGCGAAGTGGAGACTGCCGAGCTGCGGCCGTAACCGGGGCGACTGTAGGCCAGCACACGGCTCCGCTGTGTCAGTTCTGCAAACACCGACGACCAGGACGAGAGATCGTCCGTCAGGCCGGACTCGAGCACGATCAGTGGGTCGCCGCGGCCGTCCCTTGCCATCTCCACGTCGCGACCTTCGAGCGGAACGATACTTGCCGCTGACTTCACTTCGGGACTTCGCATGCCTGCCTGCCGTGAGCTAACGGTTCGCGGGCTGCAGCGCACCCGGCCGGAAGAGGCGGCTCCCAAACGCAAATATCGCAGCGGCCGCAACACTCGCGATGGCCCAGATGAGCGTCAAAGCCTTGCCAAGCATGCTCGGGCCACCCAGTGCGCCGGAGATCAGGCTGACCAACACCGGAGACACGCCCACACCGAAGATCACCGTTGCGCCGATCAGCAGCGACGTGCAGAGCCCGCGCAGCTCATTCGGGATCACGACCGTGGCGAGCGTCGTTTCCATCACGGCAATCGCGCCGAATGCGGTCTTGAGCGCGATCAGCATCAGAAAGGCAGACGGAACGTCAGGCGCCAAGGCGAACAGGCTCATCGGTGTGCTGAGCAGCGCGAGCAGACTGACGGCGAGCATCGTGCGTCGCGGTCCGCCCGAGCGTTGGCACATGTCCGCCAGTACGCCGCCGATGACAGGACCTGCGAGCCCGCCGATGAGCAGCACGGTGGCCACGATGGCGCCGGCATGCGATGGCGAAAGCGCGAAGGTCCGCAGCAGCGCAGGCCCGGCCCACACGAGGATGGCGCTCACAACAAGTCCAACGATGATCTTGCCGGCCAACAATGGAGCGATCACCGCGCGGTATTGCCAGAGCTCCACGACGGCAGTGCGCGTGGACGGTCTCGCAATCATCCGATCCGCTCGTGCAGGTTCGCGCATCAACATGAGCAGCAGCATCACCAGTACGATCGGCGCAGCGAGCCAGATCATGCTCCACTGCCACGCGTCAGGCTCAGAGCCGTAGATCCCAAGCAGTGCACCGCCGAGCGCAAATACGGCAGAGCCGCCGCCGATCTCGCCCATCACCACGACCATCGTCGCACGTCCTCTTTGAGCTACGGGATACAGATCGCCGAGGAGCGAGAGGACGGCAATCGGAATCGCTGCGGCACTCAGGCCGACGATGCATCGAGCCACGAGCAGCATCGCGAAGCTGGATGCGAGAGCGGTGATCACGGTGCCCAATGCAGTGATCGCTGCGAACAGAAACAGCAGCCGAACTCGCGACCACCGATCGACCATAAAGCCGATCGGGACGGCCGCGATGACCAGCGGCAGCGCGAAAGCAGGACCCTGCAGAACTCCGATCTGGTTGTCGGTTAGCGACAGCGCGGTCCGAACCGCCTCTTGCAGAGGGCTGATCGCGTACCGCGCGTAGACTGCCGCGGACAGCGCGAGGGCCAGCAGCAGCAACGGGACGTGCCGTTGTAGCGTGACGCTCGGGGTGTGCTCGGCGGACTGTGTTGGCTGCGGCGACTGTTCAGGTCGCAAGAGCCGCTGCACGGGCCCCATGCGTTCAGAAGTCACGGGTCAGTGACAGTCCGATCGTCCTCGGCTGGATGTACGTGAAGGCGGTGGGCGGATTCGCGCCCAGGCCACCGTACACGGCTCCACGTTCGTCGCCGACGTTCGTTGCAAAGAGGTTGATTGTCCAGAGGGCATTGCGCATGCCGACGCGCAAGTCGACCTGCGTATAACTCGGAAGGACCTGGCGCTGCGCGACAGCGCGGAACGGGCCAAGCCGATCGCCGACGTAGCTGGCGGCGCCGCCGATGTAGCCAGTGAAGTCGCCCCACAACGGGAATTCCTGCTCGGCGGAGAGATGAGCGGACCAGCGGCTGCTGTTCGGCAGGCGATCTCCGGAAACTCCGACGACCGTGCTGCCAGCGGGGAAGCTCTCGGCCAGCTCGGCCTCGTTCCAGACAACCCAGCCGGAGATTCTGAGATTGTCCGTCGGTGTGAATCCGAGCGATAGTTCCACGCCCTGACTGCGAGCGCTGTTCCCGTTGGTTGTGTAGATCACGGACGAGGGACTCAGGAGAGTCACCTGAATGTCCTGCCAATCGATGTAGAACAGCGAAGCGTCAACATAGAGCCGGCGATCGAGGAATTCGCCCTTGAATCCGAGCTCGTAGTTCTCCGTGTTGTCGGGATCGTACTGCTGCGGAACGACGCCGCCCGGTGAGAGATTCGGCCCACCAGCGCGGTATCCGGACGCGAACCGCGCGTAGAGCATCAGCTCGCGAGTGAGTTTGAGGCGTGGAGTGACGAGGTAAGTGAATGCGTCGGAGTCGACCGTCAGCTCCGGAATCACGGTTGGAACGCCTGCGGCGTTGATCGAGGTTTGCGCAAAAGTCTGTTCGATCTCGGCCTGCCGAGCCCCGATCTGCACGTCGAAGCGGTCGTTGAAGCGGTACGTGAGATCGGTGAAAGCCGCGTACTCCTCATACGTCGAGGAGATCAGCGCCTGGAACAGCGTGCCGACGACGCGACCGTCCGCCGGATCTTCCGCAAGCCGTATATCGCCGAGCGTCGAGTCTTCATCTGTGTAGAACGCCCCCAGCAGCCACTCGATACGCTCGCCGAACGGTACCGACAGGCGCAGCTCCTGCGTGAATTTGTCTGTGTCGCCGTCGGCCAGCAACTCCACGCCGCTGACTCCGAACTGTGCCTGCGCCGCGTTCCCGAGCCCGAATCCGAAGTCCAGCGAGTCCAGGTATGTGTTCGAGTTATAGCCCGTGACCGAGGTGAAATCCGCGCGCCCGAACCCCGCCGAGAGAGTGGCGCCGTACGCTTGCACTTTCCGGTCGTACCACCCGCTGCCCGGCAAGCGGCTCTGCTGCAAATCGGCCAATGCGACGTCGACACTTGGCGAGCCTTCCCCTTCAAGGCGCTGTGCCAGCGCGTTCAGCTTCAGTGAGACAGTATCCGAAGGCAGCCACAGGACGCCGACTCGACCGCCGGCGACATCCGCGGCGTTCACGTCCGAAAAGCCGTGCACCGGATCGTCCACATAGCCCGGGTCTCTCCGCGAGAACGCGCTGGCCCGAACGGCCGCGGTCTCGCCAAGAGGAACGTTGAGTGAGCCACGCACACTACGCCCCAGATCATCGCCGTTATGCACGCTGCTGACGGTGGCTTGCAGCTGTCCGCTCGACGCGTCGACAGAGGGATCCTTGGTCACGAACTTGAGCAGGCCACCGAGACTGCTGGCCCCGTAGAGCGTGCCCTGCGGGCCGCGCAGCACCTCGATACGCGCGAGGTCGCCGGGGTCAATGTCGGGGACGACGCGGCCACCGCCGATGTTGGTCGAGGCGCTGAAGGGAACATCATCGATCATCACGGCGACCGTGGGATTGCCGGTGCCGGTGGTTACGCCGCGAAGCGACAGTGTCTGCACTGACTGAACCGCCGGCACGAGGTTGAGTCCGGGGACCGTTGCGTAGTAGTCACGCAGTAACACCTGATTGTTTCCGACGAGAAACTCGCTGCTCAGCGCGGTGACGGGAACCGGCACATCCTGAAGGCGCTCCGCGCGCTTCTGCGCCGTTACGGTGATCTCCTCGAGTGCGAGTGACTGCGAGGTCGTTGAAGAATCCAGAGCAGCGGATGAATTCTCACGGTTTACCTCGCTAAGCGCCGCTTCGCCCTGCGCCAAACTTATGTGGCCGCTCGTTGCGGCCGCTGCAGAGGTTGGCGGGTCGACGTGCCGAGCGGCCGCAGGCGCGCTAATGTTTGTCGAACGCTGAATCAGGATCGTATCTGCCCCGGTCTGCAGCGCGCTGAGTTCCGTTCCGGAAAGCAGCAGCCGAATTGCGTCTGCAATCGTCGCCTGGGTTCGCAATGCGGGTGCCGCGAGTCCTTTGACGAGCCGTGGCTCGAACATCACGTTCGTGCTCGTCTGGTGCCCGACAGCGCGCAATGACTCGGCAAGGGGCTGCGCCGGTAGATCGAACGAATAGGTTGTCTGCCCGTAACCAGCGAGAGGAGACAGTAGAAAGCAGAAGAGAAAAAACCGGACAACAACCGTCGTATTCATGCAAACCCCTTCGTTGGTCTCGACAGGGGGTAGACGAGATAGCCGCCGAATACCTCAGCGCGACGTTTCTCGCACAGAGTTGCGCAGGTGAATACGTCCATGGTCCTGGGCGACGCGGAGATCGTACATGCGCCCAACGATGTTCGCGAAGCCAATGCTGTCGCCGGTGCGGTAGATACCGCTTACCGGCAGCTCCGCGATGCGAGCATCGTCGATGACGATCGGCGTCTTGTCGTAGCGATTCATCTCCGCGACTGCATCGCTTAGCAGTGTCTCATCGAGAATCACCTCTCCGCGCCGCCACGCCGTGACGACTTCGAGTCGAGGGGTGTCTATCTGGGGAGGGCGGGCCGCGGCGAGGATCAGACGTTGACCCGGTGAGAGAGAAAAGGACGAGGTGGGGGTCGGGGTTCCCGGCAGCTTCAATGTGTTGGGCACTGGCGCCACCGTCACTTTACCTTCGACCAAAGTGACTGCTGTGCGCTTTGACTCCCGACGCACGGCGAACGAGGTGCCGACGGCGGTGACACGGTGATCGCCGGCAATCACGGTGAAGGGCACGCGCGGGTTATGTGCGACTTCGAAAAAAGCCTCACCTTCTTTCAGCACGATGCGCCGCTCCGCCTCGCTATACGAAACGGCCATGCGGGTGCCGGAGTTCATCGACACGCGCGTACCGTCCCGGAGATTGACGATGCGCTGCTCGCCAATTTCGGTCGTGTAGCCAGGATCGGGCCAGAACCATAGCGCAGTGAGTATCAGCGCAGCGCAGATGACCACAGTCGCTATCGCCTGTACCGGCAGACGCCGCGGTGCAGGCTTGTCCCACACGGTAACGCGCGGCATTTCGCCCGCGGCGACGGCGGGCATGGTATCCCAGATCTCGGTGATGCCTTCGAAAGCGCGCACGTGCTCTTCATCAGCGGTCAGCCAACTGCGAAATGCGGCTTCCACTTCAGGGCTGCGCTGCGAGCTGTGCAAGCGCGTGACCCATGCCGCGGCCTCCGCCACGGTCTCGCGCGAGGGCTGTGTCGCGCGACCTGTTTCGGAGGTACTCATATCCCCTCCTCCCTGTTCATCCACTCCCACAGGAACTGCGATGCTTTTGCGATGTGCTTCTCCACCGCGCTTTCGCTGATTCGCAGCCGCTCGGCGATCTGCCCGTAGCTGTAGCCTTCAAGACGATTCATCAGGAACACTTCGCGCACGCGAGGGGTCAGGCTCCGAAGTCCACGCTTCATGCGCTGTAGACGTTGTTGCGCGGCCAACACCTCATCGGGCAATGGCGTCGGATCGATGAGCGGAAGCGCATCCTCTACAAGGCCGGCAACCACATGCCGGGCATGGGCACTGCGGCGCTCGTCCACTGACAGGTTGATCACGGTGCGCACGAGAAACGCCTCGGGCTGGCGCACGACATGATTGCGGCAATAGATTTCCAACCGCAAAAAAGCTTCTTGGATCAAGTCGTCGCTGTCATCGGGCGTGCGTCCGCGGCTGATCATGAGCTTTCGGAGCTTGACGAGCAGTGTTGCCACGCCATTCATGTGATCACCATGACACAGTTGCCGCCGCGACAGCAATTCGAGTCAGCGTGCGGAAGTGCTGTGAAAAATAGTGTTGGGGTTTTTGGAGGCTGTCTCGTCTACCAGATTGGGGCCGAAATGCAGGAGTGCGCCGTCAACCGCCGCGACGCAACGACGACGATTTGATCGTGGGGACTTTCGGCGATGGTGTCTTCGAGTGCCTTGCGGGCGGCGCGAGAGATTTCTTTCTTAATCCAGGGAACGATGAGATCAGATTTCAGGTGGACGATGCGGGGCATGTCACCGGCGTGGCGCGGTGGGCGATGGAAGGGTGGCCGGCACGTTAATGTCAACACATCGGTTGACAGTCAACCACAGTGCTGATTGAATCGTAGGACTGTGATTGCCCGCAACTCGCCACTTCGACTGATTTCTCCCGCAGCTCCCGACGAGCGGGCCGCGCAGCAGGAGTTGCTCGATCGCACATTTTTCGCGCTCTCCGATCCGATCAGGCGCCGCATTCTCGAGCGCCTCGATCAGCAGCCGCTCCTCGTCTCGGAGCTCGCGGCGCCCTTCGAGATTTCATTGCAGGCGGTCTCGCGCCACATTCAGGTGCTGGTCCGTGCAGGGCTCGTGCAGCAGGAGCGGACCGGCCGGATCAGTCGCTGCAGCATTGATGTGGCCCCGATCTTTTCGGCAGCCGTGTGGATCAATCGTTACACCAAGTACTGGCAGGCGCAGTTCGATGCGCTTGCGGGATGGCTCGACTCGCTCCCCCCTGCTCACGGTAAGGCGAGCCGCGAGCGAGAACGGCGCAAGGAGCGTACGCGCACGGGGCGGGCCGGCGCTGGTCAGGCGACTGCCGCGGGCCCTGCGAAGAGACGGAAGGGGCAGAGATGACGAAATACGGAGAAGGACAGCGGCGCCTCGCGGAGCTGCGCGAGCAGATCGGGGCGGCGCGGGCCGAAATGCGCAAGGTAATTGCGGCGATCGAGCCACAACCGGCGGACGATTACGTGTTTTCGACGATTGCTGGTCCGCGGCGGTTGTCGGAGCTGTTCGGCGAGAGCGATCACCTCTTCATCGTCCACAACATGGGATCCTCCTGTCCGTACTGCACGCTGTGGGCCGACGGTTACAACGGCATCTACCATCATCTGGCGACTCGCGCCGCATTTGTCGTCTCGAGCCCGGATCCACCCGAGGTGCAGCAGGAGTTCGCCGCATCTCGCGGCTGGAGCTTTCCGCTCGTCAGTCACCGCGGTACGACGTTCGCCGCGGACATGGGCTACCGCTCAGCCAACGGCGGATGGCTTCCGGGCATCTCGGCCTTCGAGCGCCACGAAGGCCGCATGGTGCGCGTCTCCGACACGGCATCCCATCCGGGTGATGACCTCTGCGCGCTCTGGCATATCTTCGATCTGTTGCCTCAAGGCGCCGGCAGTTGGTCGCCTCGGCTGTCCTATGGATCAACCGGCGAGGGCATCGAAGGAATGTCCACGCCCGTCCAGCAATGTTGCAGTTGCAATGGAGCAGAAGACCGTGAGCAAGACCATTGAGCAGACGGTGGAATTTAGCCACGTCTGCGCGCAGGAACTCTTCGATACCTACTTGGACTCCAGAAAGCACGGTGCCGCACTCGGTGCGCCGGTGACTGTCCGCCCCAGGGTGGGCGGTGAGTTTCAGGCATTCGACGGCAGCGTCACCGGCCGCATTTTCGAGATCGTCCCGGGCAGGCTGATTGTGCAGTCCTGGCGCGGGCAACCGTGGCGAGAGCAGGATCTTGACTCTGTCGTCATCCTCAACTTCCTCGATACAAGGGACGGCGCACGCATCGACCTTGTGCACGCGAACATCCCCGATCATGCCTACGCCATGATCAACGAGCAGGCATGGCACGAGCGTTACTGGTACCCCTGGAAGCTGTACTTGGGCGTTCCGCGGAGATCGTGTGTACGGAGCTGACGCGAATCGCAGTGCTTGTCGCCTAAGAACTGTCGGCGTAGGACGAGTGTCGCGTCGCCTGGCGGGCGACCATGTAGGCATGCAGCATGCCTCGCTGCGGATCCGGCTGCAGCACGCTCGTGTTCCAGATGCGACCGGAGCTGGTGTCGGTACCAACCATGTTGAGGCCGCCGAGCGGCCCCAGCGGGTCGTTGCGCCAGAAGCGAGCGGGTGCCGAGGCCGTCAACTGCGTTGGCGGGATTTCGCTCTCGATCCCGCTTTGGCGGTCAGCGTATTCCAGGCTGACATTGCGCCATCCACTGCGGCCATCAGCGCAGCACGCGATGCTCCGTCTCCTGCACGGATGCCGAGGCCATTGCTGACGGTTGCAAAGAACGAGGCGATGGCGCCTGTATCGAGGTGCGGCGAGAGCTCGCCTTCAGCGACGGCACGATCCAGCCGTTGCTTCATGATTTTCGGTGCCCGCTGCCGCATCGCATGCAGGTACTCCTGTGGGCGCTTGTTCGAGCGTGCGCAGTTCATGGCCCCACTCACTATCATGCAGCCGCGAGGCTTGCCGGGACGGGAGAATGATTCGGCCGTCAGCCGCAGCATCGCCTCAAAGCCTTCTCGTGCGGTCCTCCCTTCCTGGAGCGCGCGCACGATGGGCTCGCCGAACTTGGAGCAATAGAGGTCCGCCACTTCCTGAAACAAATCCTCTTTTGATCCAAACGCATGGTAAAAGCTGGGCGGAGTGATCCCTCCCATCGCGGACTGCAGGTCCTCGAGCGTGACGCCTTCGTAGCCGCGCTCCCAGAATAGCTCCATGGCGCTCTCCACGGCTTCAGCGCGATCGAAGCTGGGCGGTCGGCCCCTCTTTGCCATCAGCGACCTCTTCCAAGGTTGGACTTCCGCTGCTTATTGTATAGGAAGCGCTATAGCCCTTGACAGCCATCGCCAAGCATGGCAGGTCACTCTCGCGCCGTGCGCCTCAAAAGCCCAACCGAAGCGGCCGCAGACGCACCGCCTGTTGAACCCGTACAGCGAGAAGCGCAGGAACCCGAGGACGCCCAGAACAGGCCATTGCATGTCAAGGTCGCCTCAGAACCCGTAGCGCAGCTCGACAAACGCATTGCGGTTGGCTTTGAGGCTCCCGTACTGCGTCTCCGGGGCACCGCTATAGAGCTCTGCACCGATCGTGCACTTCCAGCGATCATTGAACGCGTAGGTCAGAAGCGGCCGCACAAAGCTGTTGCGCCCGGTGAGATTGATGGCGGCGAAAACTTCCGCCTCCAGCGTTTCGTTCAACCATTGGTGGCTGACCCGAAAGCTGATGCCTTGGCTCACGCGCTCGGGCAATCCGTCTACGATCGCATTCAGACGGGCGACGCCCCGCACCACGGGATCCACGATCGTCTCTGGATCCTGATAACCCCGGCCGCGGCGCTCGAAGAACTGCAGGTTGACGTTCAGGTCCTCGTAGAACGTCCGGTCCACACCGACGATCCAGAACAGATAGGCATTCTTGACGGTAGGATCACGACCCGAGTCATCGGCGGTGTCGACATATGCCACCTCGCCGCGGACCCCGAAGCGGCCGAAGTTCCGCGCGAAATCGGCACCGAAGGCACTGATGCGGTCGTAGTGCAGCTCGAGCACGGAGCCGGGCGCGCCGCTCTCCACGACTCGCCCGGTAGGCAGGAGACTGAAGCCTCGATAGTAGCTGACGGACCAGTCACCGCCTTCGCCGACTTTGTTGAGCTTCACACCGGCCTGCGTATTGGAGACCGTGTGTGCCGGCTTTCTCTCGGCGACCCTGAGCGTGGATGGCAGCGGAATCTCCGAAGGCTCGAAGAACGGCGCGGCAATAACGCTGAGCGTGTGTTCCTGCGAGAGAAAGAGATCGAGCTTCAACGCGGTAGTGCCGAAGCGTTGATCGTCCTCGAATGGCAGCATCACAGTGAAGTCGCGCGGACTCACGTTGTCCGTCGGGTTAATTCCGTCCGCGCGCCCCCAGGCGATGATCTGCTTGCCGATGTGCAGGTCGGCGCGCGCGAAATGGAGGCTGGCGTAGCCGTCGAGCAGCCGCGTCCGACTATCGCCACCCTCCCCGAGAGCGGGATTCGTGGCGCGCACCTCGACTTTCGCGTCAATCGTGTCCGTGAACACGGGCAGCATTTTGAGCTGTGCAGTGGCACCAAGAAATCCGGTCTCATCGTCGAGAGACCTGGAAGAATGATAGTAATCGGTGCGCCAGACGCCCGAGCCCCGCCAGTCCTGCCACAGCGCCGTCACCATGCGCGGCGGCCGATCTGTCTCGCCGCCCGAGTCTTGAGCGGACGCCGCGGCGAACGGCACCGAGCCCACGATCGCAAGAGCGATCGCTCCCGACACCTTCATTCGCGTTCGAGATAGCGGACCGAGAACAGGTCCTCGTCCACCTGCGCGCCGGGCTCCAGCTTGTCGAAGCGGAAGTCGGTCCGATGCCCCGTTTGATGATTTGTCATTTCCCGGCGCTGCGCGAACCAACGCTGGGTGTCAGGCTCGACTAGCTTGTGCTCTTTGACCCGCTGCGTCTTGAGCAGCCGGCCGGAGAGGTCGTAGTACTCCACTTTGGTTTCTAAGAAATTGTCCTTGCGTACCCAGGTGATTTTCTTGCCATAGCCGCTGTTCGCCTTGACCGTGTCGTTCGCCGGCACCGACTCGACCACGAAACAGTCCGGACCGTCGATCGCTTCCGAACCCAACAGGGCGTGGCGATAGAGATCGACTTTCGGCAGCAGAATATCGCCGTAGGAAAAATCGGAGCCGACGAAGCTGTCCTTTTTGTTGCTCGCCACCAGGCGCCGGCTCTTTTTCAGTGCCGGCAGATAGATCCACAGATCGTCGTCGCCCTCGCTATGCTCGATCTGCAGGAAGCTCATGCCCTTGATGTCGTTGGGCGTGCTGAACTTCACCAGGACCTTCGAATCGATGCCGTTGGGCTGCAGTTTCACAATGTTCGTGCTTTTGCGCTCGCGCTTCTGACCCTTGTCGTTGGTCAGGACCATATAGGATTCGACCTTCAGGGATTTGAGCTTGGAGACAAAGAAGTTCTGCTCCATGATGTCGCGCGCGCCTGGCTCGGCGCCTGTGGCCCTGGCATCCGCGGACGCCAGGGCCACAACCAGCAGAACGGCAATGAACGTTGCGCCGCGACTCCGGCTCACTTGCCACCTCCCTGCCCCACCGGAGCCGGCTGACCGACCTGCGTATCACGTGCATCGCCGAAGATGAACCGCGGCTTGAAGATCATCATGAGCGCGCGCAGGAAGAACAGGGCAAAAAACGCGCTGACCGCCATCGTCGCCATCACCATGTTGGAGATCTGGTTATAGAACGCAAAGTCGGAGAACTGCAGAACGGCGTAGCCGCCGATGATCGAAATCGCGACGAACAGCACGGCCTTGCCGGAGGTCAGCAACGAGTCGCGCGTCGCCGCGAGAACGTCGCCGCTGCGCGCCAGCTCCTCACGGAACCGATACAGAAGATAGATCTCGTAGTCGGCGCCGATGCCGATCGCCAGCGCCGCCGATATCATGGCGCTGATGTCGAGCGGCGTCCCCAGCCAGCCCATGACGCCGAAGTTCGCCAGTGCCACGGCCACCAACGGAGTGACCACGAATAGCCCGCCCGCCAGCGACCGGAACACGATGGCTCCCAACACGAACACCACCAGGGCCATCTGCGCCATGTTCCGGAACTTGTCGCCCACGATCACTTCGTTGAGCGCCACGGCATCGGCCAAGCTTCCTCCCATGCTCACCGTCACCCCCGGGGGAAAGCTCTTAGCGACGAGCGCCTGGGCTTTCTTCGCGACAGAGTCGGCATACGTCGTGCTGTCATCCTTGAAGTACGTCCAGACGACAGCGCGCCGATAGTCGTTGTCGACCAAGCTGTCGAAATCTTGCGGGTCACCGGACAGCGAGTACAGGAACAGATACTGCGCGATCAGCTCGCGGCTCTCGGGTATGGTGTAGTAGTTGGGATCATCGCCGTGCATGGCCTGATTCATGCGTTTGATCAGGTCCGCGATCGACTGGGTTTTGCCGACGTTCGGCTGGCTCTCCAGGAACGCCTGCAGATCCGAGATGCCCTGCAGCACCTTCGGATCCTTCAATGAATCCGGCGTCGGTGCCTGGATCAGGAAATTGATGCTGTTGGTGCCACCTAAGGTTTCGTTCAGTACCCGGTCATCGACGCGCAAAACGCTGTCCGGCTTGAAGTACAGCCTGAAGTTATTGTCCACGCGCAGAAACAGCGTTCCGGCCCCCACAACCGCAAGGACTACGAGTCCGCCGATCACGAGCCGCGGAGCGCGCCCGCCAACGAGATTGTCCGCCACCCCGATCAGGAAACGGTCCAGTATTCCAGCCTTGCGCTCGTTTGCGGTTTCCCGCTTTTTTGGCGCACGCAGCATCGAGCGCAGCGCCGGGATGATGGTCAGCTCCAAGGCCATGGTGGCGAGCACGCCGCAACCCGCAAACACACCGAAGTGCTGAACCATCGGGATGCCCGTTCCCGCGAGCGAGAAGAGGGTGATGGCCGCGATCAACCCCGCGGTGATCATGACAGGACCCACACGGACCATCGATTCCACCACCGCCGCGCGATTTGCGTCGCGCGGGGTCATCCCCCCGGCTAGCAGCCGGTTGTACTCCTCGTAATAGCGCTTGAGAATCTGAATGGCGTGACCAGCGGCCACCGCCAGCACAAGAATCGGCGTGGTGGTGTTCAACGGGTCCATGTGTACGCCGAGCACGGCCATCAGTCCCAGGCTCCAGATCACACTCAGGACGCCCGTGACCACCGGCAGCAGCATTCCCTGGACGCTGCGGAACGACCAGAGCTGAATGAGCATGATCACGAGCAGGGCGCCACCAAAGAATATCGGCATCTTCATGAATTGAAGATCCGCGGCTTCACCGATCACGGGTGTTCCGCCGTAGTAGATGTCCACGGTCGCATCGCGTTCGCGCTCGGCGACTTTGCGCATCCCTGCGAGCATGGCGACGAAATTCGGGATGGTCGCGTCCTGCTTGAAATCCGCGACAATCGCTGCCGACTTGCCGTCAGGCGAGACGAGCGCGTTGATGTAAATCGGCATCGATGCGACCGCCGCCTTGAGTCTCTCGATCTCCGCGGGCGTCTGCGGCATCGTCTCCAGCATCTCGCGAACTTCCATGCCCTCGGGTCCGCCTTTGATGTGCTTAACCTTGCGCGCGGCCAGACTCACGATGTTGTGCCGCACGGCGTGCGGTATCTGCTCAATGCCCTCCTGAATGCGCTCGATCTTGGCCAGCACTTCCGGCTGATAGATGTCTCCCTGCTTGGGAGTGATCCCGATGATGACCACGTTTGTGCCGCCGAAAACCTCTTTCAGCAGCTTGGTTGTCTCGACGTAGGCGTGCTTCTGCGGTGCCCAGGTATCTGGATTGGTATCCAGCTGCAGGGTACCGATGCGCGTGACGAGAGAAGCCGTGATCACGAAGACGCCGAGGGTCACGGCGATCCGATGGGCAATGACCCACTCGGCGAACGGACGGAAAATGCGCGAGTTCGTCTTCCCGCTGTTGAGCTTGCCGCCGGCAGAATGACTGGTCATTCGAGTCGCTCCTCACGCCGCGCTCGCTCGAAGCGAGAGAATGCGGATCGTTTATGTAGTTTGCACTACATAAATTGAGCCACCTTGCGAGCAGTCGTGTCAAGAGTTATATAGTCGATGCTATAGAACTAGCTAGATTTGCCGGCGGGTCAGCGGCGCGGCGCTCAAAGCGCATCATTGGTTGGGCGGCGGCGCAGAACTCTCGTGTCGGCCACGCACTTACATCTTTACAGCAGCCGCTCGGTTGCGATACTTTCCGTTCCATGTTCTGCTCGATGCTCAAGCGCACGAAGAAGCTGACGAAGCCGCCCAGTGGCGGGCTTTTTGAGGTGCGCGCGCGCTAAGTCGAAAGGATCAGCAAGCGAATCTCGAGGCCCCGCCGGGAAACCGACGGGGCCTCTTCATTTATGGCCGCAACGAACCATCAGGAGTCGATCGATGTCAACTGCCGCAGCCGCCAACTTTCAGCCCCGGCACTTGCCCGCCCGTCCAGTGATTGCCGTAGTTGGTGCGACGGGAGCCGTTGGCGTCGAGATCCTGAAGTGCCTCGAGAAACGCCTCTTCCCATTTTCGAAGGTGCGTGCCTTGGCCTCAGCGCGATCAGCGGGGAAGAAGCTGCCATTCGCCGGCCAGCAACTCACGGTGGAGGAGCTGACTGAGGCATCGTTTGATGATGTGGATCTGGCGCTGTTTTCGGCCGGCAGCACTACCTCTAAGAAGTATTGCCACATCGCGGTTGCCAAGGGCGCAGTGGTGGTGGACAACTCGTCGGCATTTCGCATGAATGAGCATGTCCCGCTCGTCGTCCCGGAGATCAATGCCGATCAGCTGGCCAGGCACGGTGGCATCATCGCCAACCCGAATTGCGCGGCCATCATTTCCATCACACCGCTGTGGCCCATTCACCAGCGCAATCCCGTCCGCCGGTTGATCGTCTCGACATACCAGGCCGCCTCGGGCGCCGGCGCCGCCGCGATGGAAGAGCTACGTGAGTCCACTCGCGCTGCCCTCGAAGGGCGGTCGTATCAGCCGAAGGTCCTGCCGCATCCGTATGCGTTCAATCTCTTCAGCCATAACACCAGGATGGATCCGGGCACGGGCTACAACGAGGAAGAGACGAAGGTGATTCAGGAAACACGCAAGATTTTTGGTGAGCCGAATCTGATGGTCTCGGCAACGTGCGTGCGCGTGCCGGTGTTGCGCGCTCATTGCGTGTCGCTGACGTTCGAGTGCAAGCGGCCCATTGCGCCGGGAGAGGTGCGTGAGATTCTGGCCAGTGCGCCTGGTGTCAAGATCGTGGACGACGCCGAGCGCAACTACTTTCCGATGCCCAAGGATGCAACGGGCGAGGACGATATTTTAGTCGGCCGTATTCGCGGCGATGTCAGCGATCCGAGTGGCCGTTCCATTGCGATGTTTGTTGCCGGCGACCAGCTGCTCAAGGGCGCCGCCCTCAATGCCGTGCAGATTGCGGAGCGGCTGCTTTGAGACATAACGCGGCAAGTTCGGCACCTATATATATGTATCGCAAAGCGGTTCGGGTCAGAGTTCGTGACGAGGGCTGCGTCCTCACCCGATCGCTCGGTCCCAGCGTCACCATCATTGCGCGATGGACCGCAGCCGCCAACGAAAACGAAGGCATCGTCTCCGCCGCAGCAAACGCAGCGGCACAGAAGCTCTTCCTCGTGGCCGACGCCCTCCTTCGCAATGGTGGCGGTCATGTTGTCTCTCAATGGAGCATGGCGGACGTCGAGCTGACGGTGATGCTGAAGATGCTGTTCGAGAAGCGCTAGCACTCTATGCCCGCCGACAATGCCAGCGACAATCGATCCAGAGCTGGGTGTCGCTGCGAAAAAGCCAGCTGCCCGAGTCTTGATCTGAATGTACCCCTGCCCGCGTGTTCAGGGCTTCGGCGATCGATTGGCAGGTTGCGCAACGCTGACGGATTCTCGATGCGTAAGCGGTTAGGGAACCATATTCTTTGCGCCTGACTTCTCGCGCGAGAAGCTGTCGTCACCTGAAGTGGAGGAGAGGACGATGACGACAGCAGCGATGACCGAGAAGCAGCGACGCGCGCTCGGGGCGATGGAGACAGCACGGCAGCAGGGATGCTCATTGACCGAGTATGCCAAGGAGCAAGGGTTGGTGGTGCGAGAGATCTACGATGCGCTGGCAGCGCTACGGCGCAAGGGAGTGCCGGCGAAGGCAGCGCGCGAGCCGAAGAGCAAGCTTGTCTCGGTGCGCGTGGCGCCGGCGTCGACGATGGCGGCGGCCCGCTCGCCGGACGCATCGCTGGTCCTGTGCCGGATCGTGCATGCGAGCGGCTATGCGATCGAGTGCCTGCAGTGGCCGGAGCCTGGTTGGGTCGCGGCGCTGAGCTCGGGGGCGAGATCGACGGATGCCTCGTTCAGTCCGGCCGCAAGGATGGCGGCTTCGCTCCCCGGCGGAAAGTCGCAGCAGGAGTGGCCCCGCCTTTTGATACAGCCCGGTAAGTGAAATCGGGACCACGTCAGTCTGGTGTTCTGCCCAGAACTGGGCATCCTCCAGAACAAGTCGCCGGCGCGGTCCATCTCATGCGGCGCGACCCCGATGTTGAGGGTTGATCGCACGGCCCAGCCCGGAACAACCCTCCCTCCTGATCAGCAGCGCGGACCGCGGCAGCGGAGACCCGTCGTCCCCCGTCACGCACTGCAATGTTCGGGGTCGATCGCGCACGGGTCCGTCGGCGGTTGGCCGATCTGCATGATCTCCTGCTGCAGCATCTCCATCTTGCGCATGTCGATGTTGGTCTCCACGTCCATCTCGTCGGCAGGCGATGGCAGCGTTTGCGCATCCGGCGTCACGGGCGGAGCGGAGCTCTTCCAGCCGTTGAACAGCGTATCGACCCAGTCGGCGATCATCTCGGCGAGATCTTTCGGCATCACCCGGTCAAGTGCGTCCGGCTGCCGCGTCTCGCCACGCAGCGGTCCGCGCAGCAATTCACGTCGTGCCGCAACCTGCTCCGTGGTCTCGTACGACCGCCTAATAGGCATCCGCTCTCCATCCGGCAGTCGCACGTAGCCCAGCCTGTTACGCTCGGCGTCTCGCAGCCCCTGTCGGACGGCCCTGTCAATCATGGGAAAGCGCCCGACTTGCGGCGTTGGTCGGGAGAACATGCACCAGCCGCACTGTCCACTTGGATCCCTGACGTTCAGCGGATCATTCTTGACGTACGCATAAAGATTCATGTCGTCTTCGTAGTGGATCGGATCGGTTTGCAGAAACCGCCCGAGCTTCGGCGAATACATTCGCGCCTTGTAGTGAAACAACCCGAGCTCCTTCAGCCACGTCTGGCCCGTGAAGCCGAAGCGATCGATGTTCGCGGTAGCGGGGATACCGTAGCTGTCGTAGGCGAGCTTGTTCAGGACGACACCCGTGCTGTCGCTTTGGGCGATGATGCTTCCCTGATGGTCGGCGTGCAGATAGCGACGGGAACTCGAGCCGACGGCTTGGCCGTTGTATTGCACCAGTGGCTCATCGACACGATCACCATGTACGTACCGGCGTGTCATGGTTTCGAAAGAGGTGACGCTGTACTCCGCTACCAGTGCATCGCCGTCGTACAGGAATTGTCGGGAGGTGCCGCCTATCACCACCTGAAACAGGCGTCCGAGCGGGTCGTAGGAGAGGTTCGCCATGACTGCACCGCTGATGTTCACCAGCCGGTTCTCCATATCGTAGACATAGCTCTGGGAGCCGTCGTTGGTGAGGTTGCCGTTGTTGTCGTGCGCGATCGGTTGACCCGCGACCCTCGTGTACTGATTCAGTCCGTTGGGCACATATGCCCCTACGCGGCTCACCGCGCCGGCAAGCGAATACTGGTCATTGGTGCGAATCAGGAACGTAATCTGGCTCGCGGGATTGTAGTCGAATGCGTTCGTCAGATCGTCACTCGTGCCAGCGAAGTCCTGCGTGAAACTATCGAGCCGCTTCACATTGTCTTGCTGATAGGTTGTCGTGGCACCGCCAGGGCGGAAGATGTTCCAACGCCCACCCGCGCGCTGATAGTCGAGTGTGAGGAGCGTCGAGGTGCTGGCCGTTGGAGACGTGGACGTCGATTCTCCAATGCCGGTCAGCCGGTCAACATTGTCGAATGTGTACTCGAAGAACTGTTGGTCGGGATGCGTGACTCGCGTCCGGTTCCCGTTCGCATCGTACCGATAGCTCAGTGTGCGACTGACTCCCATCATGTTGATCGTCGTCGACGTCAGCCTGCCGAAACCGTCGAATGCGTTGCCTATGCCCTCGCCCCAGTCGCCGCCAAAGCGGGTGGACAGCGTCAAGCCGCGCAGATCGTAGTCGTAGGCGACGTCCTCCGAAGGGAAGTTGTCCGAGAGATCCTTGAAGATCAGTCGATTGTTGTTGTCGTACGCATTCGTGATCGTCCGACTGTCGCGCTTTTTCTCAAAGAGGACATTGGCATTCTTGTCGTACCCGTACTCGCTGTAATCGCTCTCGTTGACCACGCCGGCCGTCGTTGCCGAGGGATACACCCGGCGCTTGAGGCGCCAGTAGCCGTCGTATCGGAGCTCTGTCTTGTTGCCATTGGCATCCGTCTGCGAAGTCAGCACGCCTCGCCCTGCGTACGTGTTCCTGACATAGGTTTGTTGCAGTGAGGTGCCGACCGCACGCTCCTCGGTCAGCACTTGATCCAGGTGATCATAGGTGTAGCGAAAGACCCGATCTGATCCAAACGGGCCTTCGGGTCCCGGATCGCAAGCGCTGCCCGGAAGCGAGCCATATCCGCTCTGGTTCATCCGCACGGCTTTGCACCGTACGCGGTCCCATTCGTCGTAGCCGTACTGGGTCAACGACTCTGAATGACCATCCGTACCGATGACTCGCTCCGTGGCTTTCCTGCCGTGATCGTCATACGTGTATGCGGTGGTCACGTGGATGGCAAAACCGTACGCCTCCCAGGATGCGACGGGAATTGTCTCATCCACCCAGGCACTCAGCTCGCCGAGTTCCACTCGTAACAGCCGACCTCGCGTCGCACCGCTGTCACCGTAGACGTAGCGTGTGGCCGGGTAGCCGAGCTGACCGCTGCCATCCGGATCCGGACTGATCGTGCCGGTGAGCTGGCCGCCGGGGTTGTACCGGCTTGCCGCGGTGTACGGCAATTCCAACTGTGCTCCCTGTGCGATGACTGGCAGCAGGCCGGCAAGCATTGAGCCGATCCAGCGGAGCGTTCTCAAATTTCTTCGCGTGCGCATGCTATTTCGTCCTTGCTTACGGACAACTGCTCAAGTTTGCTTTCGGCTGCGTCTTGCCGATCTGATTGCCATAGATGTCGTACTGGTAGCAGGTTCGAAGGGTCGTGCCCCCCGGATCCGTCACCGTCATGCCAGTCATCAGCAAGTTGTCATGGGTGTATTCGAAGCGGGTCACCACTTCGTCGCCCGCCGTGCATACGCCGTTCACCGCAGCACTGTTGATGCAATATCTTTCTGCCGTCTTCATCCAGATCGGCGGGCCCTCAATCATGCTTCCTGTACTGTCGTAGTAGCGTGCTGTGAGCTGCGTGTAGTCGTAGCGGGTTTCCGGGCGAATGCCGTGCTTGTTGGCGGGATGTGTGACTCTCGAGACCTGCCCGGACTCGGGGTGATACGCGTAGTCGGTCCAACTGTCGTTGGCGTCTTTGGTGCGCGTCGCCTGATTGCAGATCTTCCGCGTGTTCGGCGCACATGAAGCCGGGTACTCGGCGGCAACGGAATATGCTTGTGGGCCGGAGAAAGTAATGCTCGTGAGATTGCCGCGCGTGTAAGTGTAACGTTGCGCCGGAGCAGCGCTGCGCGTCAGGCTCACAGGCCAGTTTCGTCTCGAAAACTCGAAACTGATGCTGCCTTCATCCGTGTACGCATTGGAGAGTTGCCCCCCTTCGCGATAGGTGACTTCCGAGATGCCATTCACGCCCCCCGCCGCATTTCGAAAATCTGTGTATAAGGGCTCTCCTATGGCGTATTGGGCGCTCAGCCCGTTTCTTGCCGCTCGGGTCACCACGCCGGCGGACTGCAGCCGCCGGTCCCACGCGCCCATCATCTGCGCGTCGACCAATTCGAAGAGATTCTTGAAGACGTAGGTGAACACCTCGGCATTGCCACCGGCCGGAGCAATCGCGATCAGGCGTGGTGAGAATTCCCGCCCAGGGGTAAACCCCGTCACGGGTGCGCCGCCTGTGTCTTGGTCAAACCGATACGCCAGATCGTAGGCCTTGAATCGATAGGTCGTCGTCAGGCCGTTTGAATTCGTCACCTGCACCGTGCTTTGTCCGATGAACATCGTGCGGGGCATTCCGGGCGGCCAATCGAAGTTGGCGGTCGGCCATGCGTGCGTGAGAGAGCAGGTGGATGCGGTCCATGAACAATACTCGACCGATGCGTTGATCCCGACGACACGCTTCGGGTTGTACAGCGTCCATCCGGACGCCGAGGATGTCGTGGCCCGCGTGACGTTGATGAGATTCGGGTTGTCCGGCTTGTCCATCGGACGGTTATCCGGCTCGTAAATGCTCTTGAGCTGAAAACCGGTATTGGTGCTCACGTTCGCACCGGCGTCGGTGACGGTGATCGTGAGCCCGTTGGGATAGTGGATGCTCGTCAGAATGCCGTCCTTGGCAGCGAACGCCTGAGTGACACCCCTATCGAATCTCACTACGGTACCGTCCGGCTTGGTCCACAGCAGATATCTGCCGTCGACCTCCAGCGTGTTGCGTTCATCCCCGAGGGCTTGATATGTGTAGCCGGACGCCGCCGATCCCCCTTGTTGCAACACGCCGCCCACGTAGTAGCCGAAATCAACCGAACCGACCGGGTCGTGGACTCGCATGAGGTTGCGAGGCGTGAAAGAGGGCGAAGTGGACAACTCGACGTTACGCGCCCGCGCATAGTATTTGCGCTGGAAGCCGCGATAGCCGCGGAAATCGAACTCGTTGGCATGGACTCCAATGCTGTCGGACAGACCCATGGGACCGCCGATACTCACGATCTCCAAGTTGTGAGTGACTTGACCATTGGTCATGTTGACACCGAGCTTGTCCACGAGCTCGATCCTCGGCCGCTCGATGTCGACGGCAGCGGCCACGACTGCGTTCATCGACAAGAAGATCGCGAGCCATGTCTGCAGATGTCTGTTCATTGGCATGTTCTCCGATGCTCTACGGGAAGTTCGCCTCGGCGCCGCAGCCGTTGTTGTCACAGGCTTTGACCCACCTCGGCCGGTACTTTCTCGGGTCCCCGTTGTAGCCGATCACCCCGCAGAAGCTGTACGTCGTGGATGTGCCGCTGACCGGTTTCTGAATTGCGCCGGTCATATCCCTGATCTGATAGCCCGTCGCGCCGGGGGACGGATTCCACGACGCGGCCCACGAGCACATCGAGTTTTGATACGCGCTCAGCCCAGTCGGCGGTGGCGGAGGCGGGGGAGGGATGGAAACGATGACGGGACCTGCAGCTGTCCTGTATTCCCCACAGTCACCGCCGTTGCAGGCGCGAACTCTGTAAAAGTAGGAGCCATTCGCTCTGTTGACGCTCGTCGAGGTTACATTCGCATCCACGATGCGCGTCGCTCCGGAGAAGTCTGCGCTCCTCGCTTCCCAAAGCTCGTATCTGGTAAGCGGCGGGGAAGCCGTACCCCAACTAATCTGGTAAGAGCCGAAAATGTTCGTAACAGTAGGAACCGTAATGCTCGCTGGAATGCCGGGTAACAGCGTGACCACGACTCCATTCGCTCCGTGCCGATAGTCACCGCAGCTCACACCGCAGGCGCGGACGCGGTAGTAATACGTTCCGTTGGTCTTGCCGACTATCGATCGACTGGTGGCTGCGCCATTGTGAACCAGCACCTGCGATGAGAAGCTGGAAGTGACGGATTCATAGAGCTCGTATCGATCGAGGGTTCCCGCGGGTGCGCTCCAACTGATCACATAGGCGCCTGTTGCGCTGCTCGAAGGCACCACAATGGACGCAGGCGCGCTTGGCGGAGCGCCTTCCTTGACTTCGGTTCGGTTGCCCGCGGCGTCGAGTGAGTAGACCGTTTGCGTGCCATCAGACCTCGTGACCCTCACGAGGCGCCCCAGCGCATCGTAGGCGTATTCCACGTTTTCCGCCTGAATGGAGCTGGTTACGAACACGGAAAGCGCGAGCGTGAGCGCAACGACAGCTCTCGAACAGGACCGCAGCGAACGCGTGGGCATTGTCGTGTACTCCCGAAGCGCCGCCCAACTTCGACCGTTCTGCGGCATCGAAATGATTTCATTCATCGAAGGACCAGACCTCTCGCGTAACCGCGCTCATCGGGCAGGCTCCCATAGTTATGTAGCGTGCGCTATATTACGCATGAAGGGCTGCTTTCGCATGCACGACGATCTTAGAGTTCCGAAAGAGAGACTTAGAGACACAACCGCCGCGGATCCGGCCAATGCCAAGCAAGTCTTCGCAGACCACAAGATCTCGCATGGCCGATCATACGCCGTCTTTTCATAGTGTCCGCTATATTAAAAGTTGCGCGACACCCTTCGTCAAGTAGGGTACGCGAGGGTTTCGATCCGGACGAATGCCGCTGCAGCTGGTAGCGGGCGCGCAAGTGCTTCGTGCAGGCCAATTCAGCACCTCGATCTATAGCAGCAACGCGCAACCGCTGACGAACGACGCTGTCGGCCGGGCACTCGCCGACGTGTCCTTCGATCGGGCGCGTCAGAAAGGCGTTCACGCGCTCGTCGATCTCCGCGCAGAGCCGCGAGACCTGGCTCTTGCTGATCCCGCTCATCCCCATCGCCTTCACCGGCTCATCGACCGAACGGGTCGAGACACCCTGCACGTAGGCTTCCTGGATCACGGCGGCGAGCGCCTTCTCCGCAGGCCGGCGCGGCTCAAGAATGCCTGGAAAGTAACTGCCTTTGCGCAGCTTCGGGATCTTCAGATCAACCGAGCCGGCGCGTGTCTCCCGCAGCCGTTCGCGATAGCCGTTGCGGCTGTTGAGCCGCTCCGCGCTTCGCTCCCCGTACGCTGCGGCACACAGGCTCTCCGCGTCCATCTCCATCATCCGCTGCGCGACGTACTGGATCATCTGCTTGAGCAGATCCGCGTCCGCGCCCTTCTCGGCGAGCTCAGCAAGTGCGATATTCGTCCTTGGTCATCGTGTTGTTCTCAGTGAAGTTAAGGTGTCGCAACCCAACTACCAAGACACACGATGGCCGCTGCCTTTCAGCTCAGCAGCGCGCTCTTACACCACCATCAGGGACGCGATCCGCAACCTCATGCAGATGAGCCTCGTGTGGGACGACTTCATTGCGGCTTGCTTTCGTGGCGGCCGAGCTCACGCTCAACGGCAAGCAGCTCTCGTTCTTGAGAGACCGGTTCCAACGTCTGTACGTACCGCAACCTCGCGATGCAGGGGAACCCCTCGCCGTGGAGACACCTGACTAGGGTCGGGTATCGCTGGAGCTGTTGAGCTCGTTCGGACCTCCGTGCCACATGTACGCCCGATATCTTGCGAACGATTTTCGCGGAAAGCGCGCACATGTCGCAGGCCGTTGCATGGTGTCGCCTGTTGTCGCACCTACCTCATCCGAGAATCTGGCGACACCGCCGGGAAGTGAGAAATCCCTTCACCGCAACCAACAGTCCTGTGTATCAATTTGCGCTCGCTGCGGCATGCGACAAGATGGAATGGGCAACACAATGCGACAGCACTAATGAGTAGGGGAAGACCACGCGATCAGCGACTGTCCAGCCGATGTAAATCGCAGCTCTTCAAATGACGAGAACTACTCCAGATTGGCTGTGACAAAACTGGTACACGACATTTTCGGCCAGCGTAAGTCGTTGGTGAGACAGCGGAAGCCGCGAGCGTCCATGTAATCCATCATGGGAGCCACGCTGACACGTTGATCTAAGTGCTTCATCTGACTATGTTTTCCAGCCGCTGTCCGCAATGCCGACGACTACACGGACCGGCATTGCCGCCACGTGAAGTCCCTTGTATTTACAGCGACTTCGTCATCCGCCGCAACGACCTGACGTGAAGGATTGAAGGAATTTGTGGTTGTGGCTGGTACAAAGTTGGTACGCGAAGAGCGCGTACCAACCGTCGAGATTGCTGAGGGTCGCGCACGGTGACCGTGCATTGATGAGTCGGGGCTCGCAGGTTCAAATCTCCTCACCACAACAGGCTGCTGCGCGCCAAATTGGATCGAGTCAGCGCGCACTTCTCAAGCGCCACGCTTACGCCACGTTCTGCCACGTTCTTGCCAGAATCAGCATGCATGCTGCTCGAAGTCGAGGGCAATCTGAGTAGCCCTCAAGGCAGAACATGGCGCAGGGCGGGAAGATCCGAGTTGGAATTGTCTTCGGCGGCCAGTCGGCCGAGCATGAGATCGCGATACTGTCGGCCCGCAACGTTTTCGCTGCGCTGGACCGATCGAGGTTCGACCCGGTGCTCATTGGCATCGACAAAGCTGGACATTGGCTCCTGCAGGACGCGCAGAAGCTGCTCGCCAGCGCAGATGATCCTCGTCTGGTGGGAATTGAGACCGGCCAGCCGGTCAATATGGCCTTGACCTTCGCTGCGCCGGATCCGAGTCTACCGACCCAGGCAAGCCGAATAGATGTCATCTTCCCCGTCCTACACGGGACACTCGGCGAAGACGGCACCCTCCAAGGACTATTCGAGGTCGCCCGTATTCCCTACGTAGGTGCTGGCGTACTGGGTTCCGCCATCGGCATGGACAAAGACGTGATGAAGCGCCTGCTTCGAGACGCTGCCATCCCGGTGGCCGACTTCCGGACGGTGCGCCGGGAGCGATTTGAAGCGGACCCACATCAGGTATGCAATGAGCTCGCCGTACTGGGATTTCCAATGTTCACAAAACCGGCCAACGCCGGCTCGTCCGTTGGAATACGGAAGGTCACCAACCCAGAAGCGCTTGCGGATGCAATGCGTTTTGCCTTCGAATTTGACACGAAAGTCATCGCGGAAGCGGCTGTCTCCGGGCGAGAAATCGAACTTGCCGTGCTTGGTGGTAGGCCGCCCGCTGTCTCCCTCGCTGGTGAAATCATCGTTGAGCATCCCGATGGATTTTACTCGTACGACGCGAAGTACATCGACGAGCATGGTGCTCGACTGGACCTTCCCGCACAGATTTCGCCAGACCAGCAAGCTCAGGCTCAAACGCTCGCCCTGCACGCGTTCGACGTCCTCGAGTGCGAAGGTATGGCCCGCATCGATCTGTTTCTGACGCGAGAGGGAAGACTCCTCGTAAACGAGATCAACACGATTCCGGGATTCACCGCCATCTCGATGTATCCCAAGCTCTGGGCGCTCTCAGGCGTTTCGCCGACTGAACTGGTCACGCGCCTGATCGATCTGGCACTTCGACGCGGCCAGGACCGAGCCGGGATTCGGCGATCATTGCCCTGAAATACAGTCGCACGATCGCTGTCAGGGATTGCCCGCCCGCAAAGTTTGTCCAGCACCAGGGACACCCGATGCGCGTCCCTCATTACCGTACGCGAATCCGCACCAAGAGTGCTGGAACAGCGTGTAGCGCCTCTTCGTGACCATCTTCAACTGAAGGCTACTGACGCTCTGAAGCGCTGTTGAAGCGTGCACCGAGCGGCGGGTTTTAACTCTAGGCGGACGTTGCTGGTTTGGAGCTTGCTGGTTTGGACCTCCCAAAGAGAACATTGTCAGCAGCGGGGGAATCAGCGACTCTGAACCTAGCTCTCAGCCTGACTCAACTTTCGATCTGCCGGAAAGCGACCAGCGAGACGCTGTTCCCCAGGAACCGAGCGATGCCTTCAGCGACTCGAACGTGATCGGCGGGACAGGGAGACGAGAACCATTGAATCGACGTCACGTCTTGCGAGGTGCGGGAGCACTGCTGGCGCAAACTGTTTTCCCGTGGCGAGCGCTCAAAGCCGAGAAAGTGGACGCTGAGAACGCGGAGGTCATCTACGGGCGGATGACGCTGCCTGCAGGTATTCGCTCGCGTCAAATTGACACCAACACCGGCGTAAACCTTCATATCCTCGAGGCAGGCCATGCAGGCGGTGCTAGGCCATGCGTTGTGCTCCTTCACGGCTTCCCCGAGTTGGCGTACGCATGGAGGAATCAGTTGCTCGCTCTGGCGCAGGCTGGCTTTCACGCCGTGGCGCCCGACTTGCGGGGCTATGGGCGAAGCGTCGCACGACCCGTCGCGTACGGTGATGATCTTCAGCCTTATTCCGTGCTGCGTCGTGTGAGCGACGTCGTTGGCTTGGTGCGTGCACTTGGATATGAGCAGGTTGCGGGCGTCGTCGGGCACGATTGGGGCGGACCGACGGCGCAATGGTGCGCGCGGGTGCGACCGGATATTTTCCGATCTGTTGTATCCATGAGTACTCCGTTCCTGCGCCCGCCAGCGCTGCCGCTGGGCGCCAATGATCGCAGGACTTCTCAGAATGAGCCTGACCTTGATAGGGAACTAGCGGCGCTCCCACGTCCACGCAAGCATTACTTCTCGCATAGCGCCTCGGAACGCGCCAATGAGGAGATGTGGCGCGCGCCGCAAGGAGTGCATGATCTTTTGCGAGCGCTGTATTACTACAAGAGCGCAGATTGGCCAGGGAACAAGCCGTTTCCGCTCGCGTCATGGACGGCGTCCGAACTTGCGAAGATGCCCGAGTACTACATTATGGATGCGCACAAAGGAATCGCTGAAACGATGGCCGCGGCAATGCCGTCCAAGGCATATGCAGCCAACTGCCAATGGATGACAGAGGAAGACCTCCGCGTGTACAGCACAGAGTTTACTCGGACCGGATTCCAGGGCGGGCTCAACTACTACAGGGTGGGAAACGATCCGAAATTCGGCACCGAGCTGAAGACGTTTTCGGGTCGAACCATAGATGTACCCGCCTGCTACATTGGCGGAGACCGCGATTGGGCGACGTATCAGTCTCCAGGAGCATTTGAAGGCATGCGCACGGTGTGCAGCCGGCTTTTGGGCGTGCATCTCATACCCCGAGCTGGCCATTCGCTCGCCGAGGAGCGGCCGGAGCAAGTCAACGAGGTGCTGTTAGCGTTTCTGCGACAAACAGTTCTTGCAGAGCCTTGAGAACCTTCCGGCTCTCACCTCACCCGTATCCGAACCGGCACTGCAGGAACAGCCCAACTCCCCTCCTCGGGATTGCCGGCATCCTCACGAGACTACCGAGTACTCCGGAGCGCTAATTGGAACGAGCGCACGGGCAACTCCTAGCGCGAAGCGGACGTCAATGACGGAGTTGTGTGGCGAGCGCCGACACAGAAGGTCCGGTTTGATGTCTACCAGCCTATGGCAGGAATTGATTGCTAGCTAAGCTCGCAGCAGCTCGAACCTGATTCGCGGAAACGGACACATGCGAACGACAAATTTCATTGCAGCCTGCGCATTACTAATGTCCGTGCACGCTGCGGATAGCGCTGAGACCTTGCCACGCTGCGACCCCATGCCGGCAGTACAACGCACCGGCAACGAGCCGCGCCCTCACCGCCCCGATGACCTGTACTGGACTGGAACCATTATCGTCAGCGTCACGATTGCAGCCGACGGAGCAATAAAGGACGCGCAGGCGCGAATCAAAGAAGGGGTGCCGGCCCACTTCTATCGCTTGGGATACGCTATTGACCTTATCGAGACGCCCTTGCCCGCGGCTCGACAGCGGGCTGAGGAAGAAGCGAAACAGGACGCCGTCCAAATGGTCACCACCGCGCGCTATCCCAGCAGAGCTGTAGAGTGCCGGAGCGAGTTCACGGTTACGTTCAAGATGCCGATCGATTGATAGGAACGTAGCGGCATCAGCTTCTCCGTCGCGCGCGAGGCGGCACGAACAGCTGCGGCCTCAAGCAGCGCCTTTAGGACATTGGTGATATTCGTGAAGCTGATTGAGGCTGCCGAAGCAGCCTAGTTACTGGATCAGCCCTGCAAAGAGTTCCGGCTTCACCGCAATGACCAATGCGATCATGCCGCCGATGACCAAACCCACCAACGTGCCAGCAGCCAGTCCGCGCCAAAGCATCTTTTGTTCGCCATTGTCATGTCGCGCCTCCAAAGGCTAGCGCGACCTTACCATAGCGCTAAGTCAAGCCGTAACGGTACCCGAATCCTCGTACGCCATTTCGACGAGCAGAGGGCTGAGGCAGTCGCACCAGGTCTATCTCACACGAACGCGCATCGCGAGCGCAGGAACATCGTGTAGCGCCTCAGCGATTTGAACCTGCACGTTCTCGGTTGCCATTGCTCGAATTCTGCTTTACGACCAGGTCACACGAGAGCGGCTCGGCAGCTTGGAGCTATCGCAACTTGTCGCTCCGTGTTGCACGTTGTTGCGACAACTTCGGACCTGATCGCCGAGCGCGACTCGGTGCGCAAAGCTCGCTTTAGATCACCCGTCACAGACTCAATTAATGTCTTCCCAGCTGTGACAAAACTGGTACACGCCTTTTTCGGCCAGCATAAGTTGTTGACGAGTCAGCGGAAGCTGCGAGCGTCCGTGTAATCCATCATGGGGGCCACGCTGATTTTTCTATTTAGATTCAACGTGTTCTCTCGCATTACAAAAGTAACATTTCAGCGTATTTCTGCGGTATTGCTGCGAATTATCACACGAGGTCTACCGGCGGGCCGGATTGAGGCTTCAGGGACTATCGACTGGACGAAACTGCCACACTGCAGCGCCCTCGCTGCCTGAGGCGCGGACGGCGACGAACAGGCGATCAAGCTCGGGTGAGAAGAGCGCGGTACGCGCGCCGGAACTCGTATCAACGCGAGCTAACCGAGTCGTACGATCACCGTGATGCGTGAGTACATCTATCGCCCCCTGCCCGCAGGCCACGTAGATGTAGCCGCGGCGCGGATCGACGAAGACATCGTCTGCATCATTGCAAATTTCGATTCGCTCTTGCACGGCTCCGCTCGCCGCATCGAATGAGACGAGCACTGCTGGCTGCCGGAACGCGACCACTACACGACGTCGCGACGAGTCGAGGGCCATCGGATAGTTTGACCTCAAATCGGCCGTGGGCCAGCTGGCGATCTGCTTGTTCGTCTTGCGATCGACGACAGCCACTTCTCGGGCGTCCGGGACATTGACATAAATTCGCGATCCTCCAGCCTCAAGCTGAAAGCTCTCGGGATGACCTTTCAGCGCAATCTCACCGACTTTCTTGAACGCTGCTGCATCGATGATCGCTAGGTTGCCGTCCCCTGCCCCCACGTAGAGGCGTCCTTGATCGCGATCGATTCTTATGTTGTCAGCGTCGTCTCCGAGAGCGAGCTTGCCGACAGGTTCGAGCTGCGTCCCACGGAAGGCCCGCAGCTCGCCATCACCCCCATTGGCGACGTACAGCGTGTCCGTTTGCGGAAAAAACGCGACGCCTTGCGGTTCGTCGAACCCTGCGAGCCTGCGGACTACCTTCCGTGCATCGATGTCGATGGCACCGACTGTATTGTTTCCAAGCTCGGCGACGAACAGCCGCCGGTGCGCGACGTCGACGGCCAAGTGATCGATGCGGCCTGTTACATCTCCCAACGGAATCTTTGCTTCCAGGACCAGTGGCACACGCTCGGCTGCTGATGTCATCAGAGTCCACCCCACAGCACAGAGTGCACTGAACAGCTTGATCAGATGCGATCGCATGGTTACTTCCTCGTAGATGCAAAGGCCCAAGTGAGGCCGATTCGGCCCTCGTAGCTCCACTGGTGCTCCTCGCGGACGGCGCGGACTGCCATGTCGAAGCTCAGATTCTCGCCACGCTCCCAGATCGCGCCGAGCAACGCGCCCGCGGATCGTGCGTCGGTCCCTTCTTCGTATTGGAATGTCAGCTCCGCAACAGGGCGCACTGGTGAGCTTGCAAGGTCCTCGACGATCAGCCCACTGGCGAGCTCGGAGTTGCCGTCCCGATTCTGCGCCAAGGCGGCATTCACGTGGATCATAGTGCGGCCAACCTTGCGCGACCCGATGAGCGCCCATGTCGCACCATAGTCGTCATCACCGTTCACTGTCGGCAACAGCACTCCGAATTCGGTGGCGATGCTCCAGCCTGCTCGTTCCTGCAGTGCGCCGTCGCGAACAATCTTCTTGAGCAGGAGCGCAGCTTCAACTGTCTCGATGTCATGGTCGTGCGGCGAACGCTCGACGGCTCGAGCTGCGTCGACCACAGTTTCCCAGTCAGCCGCGACGCCGACGTTGACTGTCATCACGGGCAGCTCCGTGATATTGCCGCTGGGCAAGTCCGTGTAGGCCACCGGGCCGAACTCAACTTCGATGACTCCGGGATCCGCGACGGCAGCGTCGGTGGAATCAAACGGTCGGTAGGCGAGAGCGGTCTGAGGACCCGCCAGGAGTGCGAGCGCAATCGCGACCCGGTTTGAACGCATGCAAGAAGTCTAGTGCACGCGCCCAGCGGAGTTTCTTAAGGTCCATTCAGAGTTCGGAAGCAGCTCGCTGCGGCGCTTGACTCTGCCCTTGGGATAGCTCGCAAGCTCCTGCGTGCACGGTGTGACACGCGAGGAGACTCTCATGGATCTCGGGACGCTCATCATTCGATTGATGCCAGTGCTCGTTGCCCTTGCATTGGCTGTCGTCATCGAAACCATCTTCCCTCTGCGCAGACAGTCGCGGCGACTTCACGGTCGACTCTCGACCAACCTTGCGCTGCTTGGCATGACGTTGGGCCTTGGCGTGGCGTTCAACTTCGCGCTTGCGCTCGGCGCAGCGTACGTCGCAGAGAGTGGCCTCGGCCTTCTCCAGATCCTAGGAGCGGGCACTGTTGTTTCATTCGTCGTGACGGTGCTCGCGCTAGATGGCGCTACGTATCTCGTCCATCGACTCATGCATCAGACGCCGTTGCTGTGGCGCGTACACCTGGTGCATCACATCGACGCCTCCGTTGATGCGACGCGCATTGCGCCTTGTGAGCCGCTCACCGGGTGTTGAGAACTCACCCGCTCGCTAGTCGTGAACCTGGATCGCTCGATAGGCAACGACGCTGCCGGGGTACGCCTGAATGCCCACATGGCCGGGGCCCTGCCCGCGCGCCGCATCGGTATTCTCATATCGCGTAGTCTGCTTGCTCTGGCTTGTCTCCGTGTTCGTCAGCTTGACCTTGAAGACGTTGCCACGCACATCGATCTCATACTCGAACCATACTCGCTCGATGAGCTGCGGCCCGCCCGCGTCGTACTGCTGCCACGCATCTTCGTTGCGATTCTCGTGCCAGATCCTGTCGCCGGCAGGGATCTTGTAGATTGCTCCTGTGCGGTTCTTCCAGAGACCATCGGGCTCGGGCCGGATGCCGTAGAAGTCCTTGTTCTTATCCCCGCGCGCGTTGTCATCGATCTGGACCTCGAAGCCGGAGACCACGGGCCGAAACGCCAGATTTCCGTTCACATCGATACCTTCCGCAGCCGCACGCGCGGCAAGCGCGGTAGATAGGTCTGTCCGCGGTGCCGGAAAGCGGACGAATACGCCGCCGTTATGGTTTGCGCGATCAAAAATCCGAAACTGCAGCTTGAGGGTGAAGTCCGTGAAGGTTTCCTTAGCGTAATAGAAAAGTACGAGACCGCTGTCTCCGTAGCTGACGAGCTCGCCGCTTACATGCGCGAACCCTGTGCCATCCGGCCCTACCTTCCGCCAGGACTTCGCGGACTGCTCAGCTCCATCGAACAGAGGCCGCCAGCCTGCCCCACCGCTGATGGTCGGCGCCTTAGCCAAGACATCACGTTCCAGCCGATCCGCGGTCCGTCGTGCCAGCGCGATGCCCGTGAGCATTGGGTTCGGCGAGCCCACCGTCGGGAAGACCGCGGGCGAAGTGACATAGCAATTGCGGGTGTCGTGTATGCATCCGAAGACGTCGGTCACTCCGTCCTTCGCATCCTTGCTCATACGTAGCGTTCCCGCATCGTGATGAGTAGTGCCCAGGTCGTCACGCCGCTTTGAATTCGGCAACAGCTGCGCAAGCATTGCTGCAGTCGCGTTTGCAGGAACAGTGATCACCTGGTTCTTCGTGATGATGTCGAACGCCTCTCCGGCGGAGAAGATCAGTGCGAGTTTATCGCTCGCTGCGTCCATCGCGTTCCACACGGCGCGATCGATGTTCGTCTGGGCGCTGCCCGGGAAAACTTCAGGTTTCGCCTTGGAGTTGCCAATACTCACCTGGGCTTTTGCTCGCCCAAAGTCGGCCTCAGTCTGACTCAGGTCGACGCGGCTATCCGGGTTGTGCGGGCACATCTCTCCGATACCGCGCAGCGTGATCACTACATGCGTGTCGTCCGCGCGCAGCATCTCTTGCAAGTGCTCCAGCGTTGGAATCTTCTTGAACAGTTCGGCCTCGGAATCGTCTCCCAGCTTGTTCAAGCCGGAAGCCGTGATCTGAAAGTGGAAGTAACGCTGCTGTCCAGCCACCGACACGCGCGCCTTGACTAGCAGAGCGGAGACCTGCAGAGCCTTCGTCAGCTGCGGTGGCAGGTGCTTCAGGGAGGCAACCGGAACACGGATGTTGAGGTTCGAGCGCAGATGCGCGACGAGGTTCTGACCCATGCGCGAAGCCGCGCGCCAGCTCAGCGACTGCTGGAAGGTGAGCTTCGCGAGCCGCGTGCTCTCAATCGTGCCAAGCGCGATGACAACGATACTCTCGCGCCCATCGCGAGGTGGCGCGAGCCAAATCGTCTTCTCGCTGCCATTGTCCCAGACTCTGACGCCGGTCACCCGCACCGAATTGTCCGGGAACGTCTCAGTAGCCAAGTCCAGTACGTTCACCTTCGGGACGACCATCAATCGCTTGCGAGCGTCCGCCGCTGTGTCCACGCCATCAGCTTGGTTGGACGCCAGCCGCGCGGAGCGCGTGAGAATCGGAACCGTGCTGAACTTGTTGCCTGGAAACTGTCCGGGCTCCGCCTGGCTTTGCACCGCCAGCGGTGCCTCGAGTTTGAAGAGGTCGTGCAGTTCCGCTTCAGGCGTGGTGTCGCTTGCCGGCAAACCGAGCCAGTCGCGCAATACGGCGACGTCAATGGGTCCTTGCGTAGCTACATCGTGATAGTGAATTGCGGGGTGCTCCGGGAGGTCGACAAAGGTCAGCCCTGTGATCCCGGCGTTTGCTTTGAGACCGTCTCTGAGCTGCTTGCGCAATGCCCGATGCAACGGGCCGTAAATGAAGTCGTTTGTCTCCGTGACGCCTATCAGGTCGCTCGCCTGCCAGAAGTAGCCATGATCTCCATTGGGGAGAGTCTTTGTCCGCAGGTCCTGCATCACCTCCGGCGGCCACGTCTTCGTCTCGTCTTCAAACAACTCGGGAGACCAGCCGCCCCAAGACAGTGAGCGTCCGCCGATAGCGAATAGCAGCCCCTTGTAGTCGAGCGCGGAATGGCTCAGCCAAGGCGCACGCATATCGGGTACACCGCCAAGGTAGCTCGTGTTCTGCACATGCTCCGGAAGTACGAACGGACCAGCCTCCAGTACGATGATTCGGCGGCTGTGCGTCGCGTCGTTTTGAAACAATCTCTGTGCGACCGCAGCACCGAATGTACCGCCGCCAATGACAATCACATCGAAGTCGCGCTTGCGCCCCGCGACGGTGACTGCAGCGCTGTCGACAGCTTCCTGGAGCGTGTTGCAGAGGAACCGACCTTGGTTGTCGAGCGTGAACGCGGTTTCCTGAGTGGTAAGCATACGTGCCTCGCGTCGCCGGAGAGAGCAGCATCCGGCTGCTCGTCGTCTTATAGGCCGATTGCGATCGCGCAGCTATTGGCCCCTTGGCCAGAGCACGATTCGGACTTAGCGATCGACTGCGAGGCGAATGCCGAGCGCGATGAAGAGTCCGCCGGTCACACGATCAATGGTAAAGCGAACGCGCGGGCTTCCGCGAAAGAACCGCCGCAATCGCGCCGCGCCAAAGGCGAGCACGAGGCACCAGAGCGTTCCAGTGGTCACGAACGTGATGCCGAGCATCAGGAACGCGAGCGTCTTTGATGTGCTGCCGGGTTCGATGAACTGCGGTAGCAGGGCCAGAAAGAACAAAGCGACCTTCGGGTTGAGAATGTTGGTGAAAATGCCTTGGCGAAATGCCGACCGGGCGTCGCCCTCTTCCGCCGACGCGACGTGCGCATCCGCGCTCTGGTCGGCCTTCGTGAGCACCAGTTTCGCTCCGAGATAGACGAGATACAGAGCTCCCGCGATTCGGACGATGAAGAAAGCCGCCGGCGACGCAGCTAGGAGTGCCGAGAGCCCAGCGGCAGCGGCCAGTGTGTGGAAGATGCTACCGACGCCGATTCCGAGCGCTGAGGCGATGCCTGATCGAAGGCCGCCGGTGAGACTGCGGCCGAGGATGAACATCGTGTCCTGGCCCGGTGTAAAGTTGAGCAGCACACCCGTCAGGACGAACAGCCAGTAGTCATGGATCCCGAGCACGCAGCACCACCCCATTCTCCGCGACCATGTATATCAGCGCAGCCCAGGCAGCGACGTTCTGGCTCAAGTCCGCCCGATCGATCTTGTTCAGCGTGTCATCCGCAGAGTGATGCGTGTCGAAGTAGTGCCGATCATCCTGGCTGAAGCGCATGACTGGAACGCTCGCTGATCGCAGATCCTCGACGTCGCTTCCGGCAAAGGTTGCAGGCTGTCGGCTCGCGAAGATGCCAAGCGGCGCCAACACGGCAGCAATCTCGAGCAGACGCGGGTCGGCCCAGGGATCGCCCGAGAACGCGACTTGGTAGATGCGTCCCGCGCCGAGATCGCTCTCGCTCGCGAGGATGATCTTCGGCAACTCGGCACGGTGCTGGTCTGCGTACGCGGCGCCGCTGCCGCCTGTCTCTTCAGAGCCCCACAGTACGACGCGAATTGTTCGTCGAGATCGCATCGGCCGGCTGGCAATCAGGTGTGCGGCTGCCGCGCAGATCGCGACTCCGGCCGCGTCATCCGTTGCGCTCTCGGAAACATCCCAGCTGTCGAGGTGAGCGCCTATCACGATCACCTCATCTGGAGCTTCGCGTCCGACGAGCTCGCCGACCACGTTCCAGGCGGGCGTGCGCGGAATGACCTTTGAGGCCAGCGACAGTTTGACCTTCACCGGCCTGCCTCGTGCTACGAGGCGTTCGAGAAGATCGGCGTCGGGTACGGCTAGCGCAGCCGCCGGGATGCGCGGCGCTCCATCGGCATAGCGCAGAGCACCGGTGTGCGGCAGGCGAGAGTTGCTGGTCGACAAGGAGCGTACTAGAAATGCAACGGCGCCCCGGGCGGCGGCGATCGAGGCGCCCTCGCGCCGTCCCGGCGCGGCATCCCGATAACCCAATTCTCCCTGAGCGCCGGTGATCGCTCGGTTGAGCACGGCGATCTTTCCGACAAGCGATCCCGGTGCAGTAGCCGTGAGCTCCTCGATGCTGGAGAACATTGCGATCTCGCCCTCAACGCCTCCTGCCGGCGTTGGCAGGCTGTTGCCGAGCCCCAGGATCGACAAGTCATGTGCGTAGGGCGCAGTGACATGCGCGGCCTCGTCGCCGCGCAACCAGGCATTCTCCTTCTGGAACTCTTCCGCATGCACATTCTGCAGCCCGAGCGCCGTCAGCTTCTCCACTGCCCAATCCTTCGCCCGCGTCATCGCCGGACTGCCAACGGGGCGAGCACCGACCTCAGTCACGAGCGAGTCCAACATGTGCCACGCAGTCGAATCCTTGAGAGCGCGATCTCGTAGCTGTTCCGCCTCCGCTCGCACAGAGCCATCGGCAAGCGCGTCCACGGCAACACATGCCAGGAGCAAGAGCGTTAGTACTCTCATGGGGACTACTTCGTACCTGCGCTGATGCGAAGCAGCGCATCAGCGAGCTGATCGATTTCGTTCCTCGACGTGTACAGGTAGCAGGACGCCCTGGCGGCAACCGTCACACCGCAGCTCTTCAGCAGAGGCAATGCCGATAAGTCGCCGGCGCGAATCGCGATGCCTTGAGCATCGAGCTGCCGCAGCACCTCCTGCGGAGCCGTAGCGGCGAGCGTGAAGGAGAACACCGGAATGCGCTGCCCCGGAGATCTCGGACCAATGAGCTTCAGTCCGGGCACAGCGGTGAGGCGATCGAGGGCGTGCCCCGTGAGGTCAGCTTCATGCCGCTCAATGTCCCCACGACCCAAGGACTGCATCCATCGAACTGCCGCGGCCAAGCCGAGCGGGCCGGAGACGTTCGGCGTCCCGGCGCCAAACTTTCGGGCGCCGTGCTCGAACGCTTGGCCCTCGACGTCGACTTCGTGAGCCATGTTGGACCCCGCCTGATACGGCGGCATCTCCTCGAGCACTTCGGTGCGCGCCCACAGCACGCCGACACCCATCGGACCCATCATCTTGTGACTGGAGAAGGCGAGAAAGTCGCAACCGATCGCCTGCACATCCAGTGCAACATGAGGTGCCGACTGCGCTGCGTCGATGAACACACGCGCACCGGCCCGTCGTGCCCTGGCGCAGATCTCAGCCGCCGGGTTGATGTAGCCGGCGACGTTCGAGACATGGCTGAATGCCACCAGCTTCGTGCGCTCCGATAGCTTTCGGTCGAGATCGTCCAGCGAGATTCGGCCCTCGTCGTCGACTTCTACGAAGCGAACACGCGCGCCGGTCGCCTCGGCAGCGAGCCTCCATGGCAGGAGATTTGAGGCGTGCTCCGCAATCGTAAGCAGAACTTCATCACCGCGTCGCAGCTGAGACCGCCCCCATGCCGTGGCAACCAAGTTGATGCCTTCCGTGGTGCCCCGCGTCCAGACAACTTCCGCCGGCGTGGCAGCATTGATGAATGTCGCAAGCGTGCGGCGCGCATTCTCGTAACGCTCATTTGCGCGACGCGCCAGCTCGTGCAGAGCGCCGCCGGGGTTGGCGTTGTCGTGGCGATAGAAATCCATGATTTCGTCGAGCACAGGAAGCGCGCGTTGAGTTGTCGCCGCGCTGTCCAGGTACACCAACGGCTTGCCGCCGACGCGCTGATCGAGCGCGGGGAACAGGGCACGCCAGGACTGGGGATCGGACCGTCCTTTGGCCACGGCCGCCGCCTGGGCAGTCGCATCGAGCGGAGACGCAATTGCCGTTGCAAGCGCAGCCAGACCAAAGCGGCGCCTCGTCATGTTCGTGCTCATGGCGGCGCACGGTACGGCCTGCCCAAGGGGCAAGGTCAAGCAATCCACGATCCTGAAGATTCCTTCAGAAACCGCCATCGTGGGCACACCCGTCAGGGCTTTGGACGGCGGGACATGACCCCGTGATAATCCTGCGGTGGCTCAGATCCTGATCATTGAAGACGATCCAAAGACGCTAAGCGCCATTCGCGAGGGACTGCGCCTGGACGGACATGACGCCGTGGCGGCGACCACGGGCGAGGAAGGGACCGACCTGTGCCGCTCGGGTACGTTCGATGCGATCGTGCTCGATTGGATGCTTCCGGAGCGCAGCGGCATCGAAGTCCTGAAAATGCTGCGGGCTCAGGGAATCCGTACGCCCGTGCTGCTGCTGACAGCGCGGGACACCGTCGAAGATCGGGTGCTTGGACTCGACAGCGGCGCCGACGACTATCTCATCAAGCCGTTTGCCTTTGCCGAGCTCTCGGCGCGTGTGCGCGCTCTGGTGCGACGCGCCGGTGAGCCTGACGCGGTCAATCGCCGCGTGGGTGATCTCGTGATCGATCTGACGCAGCGCCGAGCCAAGCGAGGCACTCGCCAGATCCCACTCACACCCAAAGAATTCGACCTCCTCTGCTACCTCGCGCGTCATCAGGGGCAGACGGTCACCCGGCAAATGCTCGCCAAGGACGTTTGGCATGAGGTCCACCGCGTCACGCCTCTCGACAACGTGATCGATGTACACATTGCGCATCTGCGACGCAAGCTCGATGAAGGCGAGCAGAAGAAGCTGATCCACACCGTGCGCGGCGTCGGATTCGCGTTGCGCGAGATGCCGGCGTGAGCAGTTGGTGGCAGCAACAGTCGGTGAAGCTGCGCCTGACGCTCTGGTACGCGCTCGCCCTCTCGCTGGTGCTCGTGTTCTTCGCCGTTGCGGTCTATGAGATCGTCGAGCATCGAATGGAGAACGAAATCGACCGGCAGTTGCGTATCGATTTCGACCTGGTCGAAGCGCAACTCGATCTCGACGATTCCGGGCGGATTCGCTGGTCCGTTCAGGGAGCGCACGGCGATGAGGGGTTTGCGCGTCTTTCTGCATGGTTCGAGGTGTGGTCCGAAGATGGCCATCTGCTCCTCAGGCATTGGCCGGTTCCGGAATCGCAGATCAAGCGTCCGTTACCAGCGCCGGCTAGTAGTGCGACGCTGCAGTTTCGCGACTACGAGCTGGAAGATGAACTGCCTGTTCGGTTGATGGAACGTCCAGCCCGTCTGCTCGGGCACGGTGTCGTTCTGCGAATGTTTCGCGACCAATCGGGCATGCGGCAGACGCTAAAGCAGATCGTCGAAGTATTCGCCCTGATGCTCCCATTCGCGGTTGCACTGGCCGCGCTCGGCGGCTATCTCCTGGCGCGCCGCTCGATGGCTCCAGTGAGCGCGATGGCGGCCCAGGCGCGACGCATCACGTCCGAATCTCTCGAAGCGCGGTTGCCGAATCCAAATCCTCATGACGAGATCGGTCAGCTCGCTACGGTGGTCAATGACACGTTGTCGCGACTGGAAAACTCGTTCCGCGAGTTGAAGCGCTTCACCGCCGACGCCTCACACGAGTTGCGGACTCCTCTGACCGCGTTGCGAGCAGTGGGCGAGGTCGGGTTGCGTCGTCCAGACGATCCTGCGGCCTTGCGCGAAGCACTGCAGAGCATGCTCGAGGAAGCCCAGCGATTGACGGAGCTTACCGACGCACTGTTGACGCTCGCACGAACGGAAAGCGGCCCCGTGCAGCTAAACCTTGAGACCCTCAATCTCGCGGACGTCGTGCGCCAGGTGACGCACACGTTGGGAATTCTGGCGACGGACAAGGAGCAGGAGCTGGACGTGGACGATACTGACGTGACAGCAATGTCCGATCGGACGCTGCTCCGGCAGGCGCTGCTCAATATCGTGCACAACGCCATTCGACACTCGCCCGCCAAGGCGCGCATCGCCGTGCGCATCCGGCGCAGTGAACGTGATGCACTCATTGAGGTGATGGACCAGGGTCCCGGTATCGACGCCCAGCACAGAGCCAAGGTGTTCGACCGGTTCTTCCGTGTCGATTCCGGCCGGTCGCGCAGCGAAGGCGGCTACGGGTTAGGACTCGCCATCGCGAAAGCCTCGATCGAACGCTGTGGCGGCAAGATCGAGGTCGATAGTGCGTTGGGGCGCGGCAGCACCTTTCGGATCCGTTTGCCGGCGGCGGTGTCTTAAAGAACATTCAGTAACCCGGCTCCCGATCCGACCTAGACTCTTGCCTCGCAGACGCGGAGAGAGTTCATGCTCGTGACGATGCTGGCTGCAGCTATGGCAATTTCTCAGACCGTCAACTTCGATCAATCGACCACGGCTCCAGACGGATGGCTCTTCGGGGTTACGGGGAACGGTGCGGCAAAGTGGGAGATCGTTCCCGATCGCGCTGCGGCGTCGCCTCCCAATGTGCTGCGTCAATCGGGCGAGGCGACCTTCTGTTGGGCCGTGAGCACGAAGCACCCCTTCAGAGACGGATATGCCGAAGTCAAAATCCGGCCCATTGCAGGCAAGGAAGACCAGGCGGGCGGCTTGGTCTGGCGTTTCAAAGACGCGAACAATTACTACGTCGTCCGCGCGAATGCTCTTGAGGGCAACGTCGTCCTCTACAAGACGGTCAACGGCAAGCGCTCATCCCTGCAGGTGAATGGTCGCATGTTCGGGTATGGCGTCGATACGAACGTAGCGGAGGGAAAGTGGAGCGTTCTGCGCGTGGAGTTTGCCGGCAATCTGTTCACCGTCTTCTACGAGGGGAAAAAGCTCTTTCAGGTTGAAGACGATACGTTTGGGGATGCAGGCGCAGTCGGCGTGTGGACGAAAGCGGACAGCGTGACGCTGTTCGATGACTTCAGCTACGGCAGCAAATAGGCGCACCTCACGAGCGTTCCTCGGGCGGCCGTAGGCCGCGAAAGGCGCGCCACAGAGCCAAGTCATAGACGATCTTCATTCCCGCGCCGACCAATAGCGGAATGGCGAGCGAACCGCCCGTCATCAACAACCCCGCGATGCCGGGCGCGACCGCCCATCCTCCAAGTCGAACAAGATGCGTGACGCCGGAAGCGAACGCTCGTTCCTCCGGTCGCACAACCGCCATCACATAGGACTGGCGCGTCGGCACGTCCATTTCAACCAGCCCCTCCCGCAACAGGAACAACGCTGCCGCAATTGGGAAGGTCGGCATGAAGGGAACGGTCGCAAGCAGAAGACTCGACGGAATGTGCGTGAAGACCATGGTGTTCACGAGTCCAATCCGGCGGGAGAGCCAGGCTGCGGCCAAGTGAGACCCCGCATTCGCGACGCGAGCGACGAAGAAGAGCAGCCCGATAGCATCGACGCCGACACCAAACCGCTCGTGAAAAAAGAACGACAGCAAGGCGGTGGTGAGGAATCCGCCGGCGACACTATCGAGGGCGAACAACGATGAGATCTTCCAGAGAATGCTCCGGCTTTCTGCAGAGACGCTGACCGTGCGCGCTACGCGCGTCGCCTCGATTGCCGGTGAAAGGCGCCAGTAGGCGAGCAGCGGAAGCAAGGAAAGACTGGCGTAGACAGCAATTGACACCTGGAAGGCGGCGATACCGCCAAGGCCATTGTGTTGCAGCAAGGACGGCAGCGCCGCAAGCAGCGACCCGAACGCATGACCGATGTCTTGAAGCACGTTGTACTTCGCGAACACCATCGTGCGTTCGCGATCAGCAGCAGTGGCCGGCAGCGCTGCTTGCTCGATGACGAGCGCCGCGCCTCGATCCCGACCCATGCCGTTCACCATGCCGACCAGGGCGGCGATCGCCAGAACCCAGAAGTGCGCGCTGAATATCAGGAGCACCGCGCCAGCAAAGCTTGCCAGTGAGATGAGCAGCAGCGTTCTGCGATGCCCGGCGACGTCGGCATAGAGCGTAGCGAGCAGCGTAGCGAGCGCCGCACCACCGAGCCCAATACCGACGATGATCCCGATCGCATCGGTACTCAGGTAGAGCTCCGACAGATAGATCCCGAGCAGAACACCGATCATTCCGGTCGCGAGTGAGCGCACGAAAGCGGCGAAGTACAACCAGCGGCGGTCTCGATCCATCGTGGATACCTTGGAAGTTTTACCGGCAAGGGTAATCGCAAGCGTCCTCCGGCACGACGGTCCGCACATTCTTAAGGAAGATTCAGGATCGAGGCCGCCTCGCGGTCCTAGACTCGGCGGTTGGCACAGCCAGGAGCAAGCCATGATCGACGAATCGAAACGTGAGACGCTGGCACTGCTCAGCGCCGGGGCCGCAGGAGTGATGCTCACGAACATCGCAGGAGCACAGAACGTGACAACGCCAGCGACAGAAGTACGCGGATCGATGGTGGGTGGACGCGAACCCAAGCCACTGCCATTCGACCCAACGAAGCTCAATGGACTGTCCGAGAAGTTGATCCGGTCACACTGGGAGAACAATTACATCGGTTCCGTGAAGGCGTTGAACATGATCTCGGAGCGCCTCGCCGCGGCAATGAAGGATCCCGAGCTGCCGCCGATCGTGTACGGAGGCTTGAAGCGTGAAGAACTGCACCGCGTAGGCTCGGTGATCCTGCACGAGCACTACTTCGGCAATCTAGGCGGCGACGGCAAGGCCGCAGGTGATGTGCTTAACTCGATCAAGAAAGCCTACGGTAGTTATGAAGCCTGGGAAGCGGAGTTCCGGCGCACGGCGATGTCGCTAGCAGGTGGATCGGGTTGGTGTGTCCTGACCTATAACACCCTCACGAACGAACTGCGCAACCAGTGGGCGTGGGATCACATGCACGGCGCGATTGCCGGCATACCGCTGCTCGCGCTCGATATGTACGAGCACTCGTATCACATGGACTACGGAGCGGCTGCCGCAAAGTATGTGGATGCGTTCATGCGCAATGTGAACAGGGCCGAAGTCGATCAAAGATTCGGAGCGCGGCGCGCTGCGGCGTGACTACAGTGACGGCAAGACCGCGCATGTTCCGTCCAGCTCTGCTGGTAGCTGCACTTCTCAGCGTGAGCGCGATTGCAGGCACTCCGCCAGCGGCGGCGCCATCGCCGACGCACCAGGTACTGTTCGTCTGCGAGCACGGCAACGTAAAGAGCCTGATGGCAGCCTCGTATTTCAACCAATTGGCCCAGGCTCGCGGCCTCCCGTTCCGAGCTGTTTCACGTGGCTCGGCGCCGGACTCCGATACCGTGCCTGAATTTGTGAAGAAGCCGCTCATGGCAGAGGGGTTTGATGTGACGGGCTTCCGGCCTCAGCGCGTGACTGCCGACGACATCGCTGCATCGGACCGCGTGATTGGTATCAGTACTGCTCTGCCTGCAGACGCAGCTTCTCCAGCCGCGAAGGTCGAGCAATGGAATGACGTCCCTGCAGCGAGCACGGACTACGCGCGCTCGCGCGACTCGATCAGATCGCACGTTGCAGATCTGCTGGAAAGACTGGCTCGTCCTTAACGAACATTCAGAACGGCCCGGCGAGCACGCCTCTACACTCTCGGATGAGTCGCAGAGGAGATTCCCATGCTTCGCGTTCTTCCCGTCGCAATCATTCTCGCCCTGGCAGTTCCCTTCGGCGCCCGAGCCGCGAACAGCGGCGATGCGGAAACGATCAGGCATCTGTCGGAAAGCAAACACACGCTCGTGGACGCTATCAGCCAAGCTGAGCAGGCGAATGGTGCAGCGATCTCCGCGAAGTTCGAGTTCGAGGACGGCAAGTTCTGGCTGAGCGTCTACACAGCGAAGGATGGTCGTACCCGCGACGCGGAGCACAATACGCTGATGGAGCTCAAAGGCGAGCCCAATGGCGCGGCCTGGAAACCAGGCACCGAGGTGTTCGCCGACAAAGCGCATCTGACGCGCGCGGCCACACAGCTGACGCTAATGCAGCTCACGAAGATGAGTTTGGCGGATGTCGTGAAGAAGGCGGCGAGCGGTCAGACGGGCACGCCGTACTCGGCGATCCCGGCGGTCAAGGATGGCAGGTCGCTCGTTGTCGTTCTGTTTGCGCTTCCGGACGGAAAGACGAACGCGGTGAACGTCGACCTGCTTTGATCCACGACCCCCTGATTACCAACTTGGCGCTCCACCGTGGCCCTCGGGAGCGCTCTGGCACGAACCGTCGCGGAGCGTCGCAATCTGTTGCAGCTCGGAATGCAGGGCGTGGAGATGACACGAGCTACACGAAAATCCAGCGACATCGTCGGGAAGCGAGTAATCCGCTCACTCCGGTCATTTCAGCACTGCACTCTCGAGCATCGAGACTCACACCAAGTTTCCTGGAGCGTGTTGACAGCGGCGGATCGCAATCTGCAACTGCTTCGAAATTTTTGTGAGGCGTGGAGACAGAATGGGGACAAGCTATTTGCGGAACGTGTAACTGCTTGCGCCGATTGCCGAATATGAGTCAGTCGCTCCAGTCCATCATGGGGGCGACGCTGACGCGGCGATCTAAGTGCTTCATCTGACTATCTTTTCCAACCGCTGTCCGCAATGCCGACGACTACACGGACTGTCACTGCCGCCATCTGAATTCCCTAATATTTACAGCGACTTCGTCATCCGCCGCAAGCGATCCGAGGACAAGATGGAATGAATTCCTAGTTAGGGCTGGTACAAAAGTTGGTACAAGAAGAGCTTGTACCAACCGTGCAGATTGTTCGGTGCGCACGGCGACCCTGCATTGCTGAGTTGGGCTCGCAGGTTCAGATGCCTTCACCCCGAAAGCACAGCCCCTACGGCGGCAGCTTCTGATCTGGTCATCGAGGCTCGTCGCGCGTTGCCGGTCGCTGCGATGGCGAGCGTAAAGCACCCGTTTGACGGCTGGAACTATGGGTCATGATCTTCTCGCATCGCGCGGCTTTACGCCGCCGCTCATGGAGTCGAGCTTCGCGCCCCGGTTCCGTGTCAGAGCGGCTGCCCGATCCCTTCGACCGCTGCCACAAAAAGCTGTTCGTCTCTAAGCGCGAATGCGGTGGAATCTATCGTCGCTTGTTGAATCCTGTCGATGCGGAAGGTACGCACGCCGTGCCGCAGCTCATCCCACGCGAGCAGATACCAGATGGGCCACGACAGGAGCAGGAATTGCGGCTCTACCTTGCGCGCCGTGCGTCTTCCATGCTCGTCAATGTAGACGATATCGATTCTCCGCAACTCGAAGAACGCTTCGTTCACTGCATCGGCCCCGGCCGTGGCGCCCGGGCGATATGTCGCCAACACGCGCTGCGAGGCGGCGTCACCGATCAGAATGCGACGGCGCAGTGAACGAATCCTGTTGCGATGAGCGGGTGCGAACGCTGCCGCGATCCTGTTGCGTATCGAGCGGCTGCGCTTGAGAAACAGCGCAGAGCCGAGCCGCTCCGCGATACTCACGCTCAGCAAGACGTCGATCGCGTCGCGGTAGTCGAGCGTGATCGCATCCACGGACCAGCGCCGATGCAGCCGTACTCCGCCGCCGCGACCGACATCCGCCTCGATCGGCAGCCCTCGCTCGCGCAACAGCGCGATGTCGCGCGATAGCGTGCGCCGGCTCACTCGGAGCGCCTCGGCGAGCTCGTCTGCCGTGCGGTGATCGCCGAGCCTCAGCAAGGTCGCCAGGTCATCGAGCCGCTGCAAGCGGGCGGAGTCGGAGTGTCTTGGCACGCATCAATTAGGCCAAATAATGTCCTAGTTGCCAATATGCTGAGCCTCCGACCTGCAGCCCCGGAGCCAGACATGATCAAAGTCCCCGAAGTGTCGAGTTTCACCGCAGCGCCGCTACGCAACCGAGTGCGCATCGAAGTCAATGCGACGGCCGCGCAGGTGTGGGAGCTCATTGGCGACTTGGCGAGATTTCCCGAGTACAGCGCGGGACTCGAGCGGGTTGAGGCGACGGTCGACTCGCGCGGCCGGTGCACCGAATACGTGTGCCACTTCAAGCCGATGGAGCCCGGCGGCGAGCGCATCGTCGCCCGCGAACGCATGCGATGGTGGGAACCGCAGCGCGGCCACGCATCGAGCGGTGCGGGGAGCGACGCGTTTGGTCTTTCAGACGACCTCCATCTGGTACTGATAGAGCCGCAGGCGGGCAGCACACTCATCAGGTGGGAGGAATACTACGACGCTCAGGATCTGCCCGTGATGAAGGCGCACTTCGATGAGGCTCTTGCCGATATTGCGGGACACCTCATTCGCCGATTTGGCGGCAAAATGCTTGAACGCTACCTAGAGCGTTGACTCCGAACTGAAGAGTGACCGCGCGCAAGCTCAAGGACTTCTTCGACGCCAGCCTCGTTCGCGAGATCGCGTCTGATCTCGCACGTGTTGATCTGAGCTTCGATGCCGCAGGGTTCGTCGAGAGTGGCGGTACAGGCCTCGATCGTCTCGAGCTTACGGCACGGGCCTGGCACTTGGCGGAGGCGCTGCAAAGGTACCTCCCGAAACCCTTTGCGCGAGCTGCCGAGGTGATCAGCTCCTCGCTCGGCGCGGAGCTTGTGCCCACCGGGGAGAGCGGCATTGGACCTCTGCGCTACATGCCGCACGTGTTCTTCGTGCAGAAATACGGGCTCGACGACTTCGAGGCGGCCATGCACGCGCAGTACGAGCTCACGAAAAGGTTCTCCGCGGAGTCGAGCATCCGCGCCTTCCTGGTGCGATACCCAGAGAAGACGTACGCGCGCCTGATCGAGTGGGCGCGCAATGAGAACGCGCACGTGCGCCGGCTCGTCTCCGAGGGTACGAGGCCACGGTTGCCGTGGACGCCACAGCTACGCGCCTTCCAGGAGAATCCGCGGCCTGTAATCGCGCTGCTGGAGCTTCTCAAAGACGACCCCGAGCGCTATGTCCAGCGCTCCGTCGCCAACAACCTGAACGACATTGGCAAGGATCACGCCGAGCTCGCCGTCGAGGTGTGCCAACGCTGGATGGTCGGCGCGCCGGCCGGGCGGAAATGGATAGTCAGACATGCTCTGCGCTCACTTGTGAAGCGGGGCCATCGCGGCGCGCTCGAGACACTGGGAGTCGCAGGTCAGCCCAAGGTCAGGATCTGTAGAGCTCGGCTCGATCCGGCAAACGTCAGGCTCGGCGGACAGCTGCGGTTCTCCTTCGAGATCGCGAGCAGGAGCAGGCAGGCACAGGAGCTGCTCATCGACTATGCCGTGCACTTCGTGAAGACCAACGGCGCGACCCGACCGAAAGTGTTCAAGCTTCGCAGGATCACCTTGTCTCCTGCGGCGCGAGTGGAGCTCACGGGCAAGGTCTCCTTCGCCAGCTTGACGACCCGTCGTCACTGTCCTGGCTGCCATCGCATCGATGTGCTGGTCAACGGCGTCGTCCACCCACTGGCTGCTTTCGAAGTCCGCGCCGCGCGATGCCGTCGCGATCGCTCAATATCCGGCTGCGATTGATTGGCGTTGGAAAGAGCCCTCGAAGGATGTCGGAACAGAGGTGTTTGGAAAAAAAGCTCGAGAAACTCCCTACCCCTCGGCTTCCAGCAACACTCGCTCGTTTGTGGTGAGACCCAGCTGCGCCACGACACCGATACTGAAGGAGCGCAGCGCGCTAGCTGGGACCGATCATGGCGCAAATCCCGATCAGCGCTGCCCGAACGCGGAGTCTCCATACTGTGTCCACACGGGGCCGTCTGCGGAAGTTCACCTTCTCATATATATAGGATGTATAGGTGCGTCGAAACCGGGTGCGTCCGTTTGCGACATTCCCACCCCGCCGGATGCTATCGAGCAGCTGGTTTCACCTCCTTCAGTCGTCGCGGCATGAGTGACCGGAGGTGATGCCCGCTCGCGGCTCCGGCCGTCGGTCGTGGTCACATCGCTCCGACGATTTCGTCTAAATGCATGTACCGCCTTTTCAGGAGACGCATGTGCGTGCAAATACCCAGACCATTTCGATCGAATCTCCGCCGTCCAAGGTGTTCGATTTCCTGAAGGAGCCCGAGAATTTGCCCCGTTGGGCCGTCGGATTCGCAAAGTCCGTGCGAAAGGAGCGCAATGCGTGGTATGTCACAACGGGCCAGGGGGAGGTTGCCATCAAGATCGATGCCGACCCGCGCACCGGGGTGGTGGATTTCCGCATGCAGCCCGCACCGAATGTCGAAGCAGTCGCCGCATCACGGGTGATCCCGCGAGGTGGCGCGAGCGAGTATGCCTTTACACAGTTTCAGGCGCCCGGCATGACGGATGAGTTTTTCGCGCGTAACGTCAAGGCACTCGAGCACGAGCTGTCGGTGTTGAAGGCCATTCTGGAAGTCGAGTGCCCGTATGACAGCCGACCGGCACGATAACGCTGACGACGATCTGCTCAGCGCAACCCTGGTAAATTCCGCCCGCGATGGCGAGCGCCACGCGCTGGAAACGCTCGTACGGGCGGTGTCAGGCGACGTTTACCGGCTAGCGTTGCGCATGACAGGCAGTGTGGAGGATGCCGAGGATGCGACGCAGGAGATCCTCATCAAGGTCATCACGCGGCTCAGTACCTTCCGCGCGGATGCATCGCTCAGGACATGGGTCTATCGAATCGCGGTCAATCACTTGCTCGATCGGCGCAAGGGCCGTGTCGAGGCGCTCGACCTGAACTGGGAGTCGTTCGCTACCGACTTGCTGGACGGGCTTGCCGATTCTGCAGCAGCGCACGATGCTGCCCTGGTGGAAGAGGTGAAGCTCGGATGTACGCTCGCCATGTTGACCTGCCTCGACCGCGAGGACCGGGTGGCCTACCTGCTCAGCGAGGTGTTCGATCTTCCCCACGAGACGGCCGCGCAGATGCTGCACGCCTCATCTGCCGGATATAGGCAGCGTCTGTCACGCGCGCGCCGACGTATCGAGGGATTTACCGAGGCTTACTGCGGCCTGGTCAATCCGCAGGCGCCGTGCCGCTGCGATCGGCGCGTCTCCCGCGCCATCGAGCTTGGTAGGCTCACGCGCGACCGGCTAGTGCTGACGACTCATCCGAAGACGGCGACGGAGAAGCATGTGCGTGATATGGAACGCCTGTACTCGACAGCCGCGCTGATGCGCGCCCATCCGGAATACGCGGCGCCGGAAGCTGTCATCCGCGCGATCCTGGACACCGCGTTGGTCGCTGCCCGTGACGACGACGCGGACCTCACCATCGGTTAGCAGGGCCCTCCCCGCATCAGCGGGGAAGGATCCGGACCACGTCGCTAGAACTCCCATTGCACCGCAAGCGACCATTCGCGGCCACGCGCATAGACCGCTTCGGTGAACCCACCGTCGGGCTGCGACACGCCGGTCAGCATGTAGATCTCGTCGGTGACGTTGCTGCCCTGGACGAAGACCTTGAAATGCTCATCCATCGATGCCCAAGTCAGGCCAACGTTGACGAGGTGGTAGGCGTCCTGCCTGAGCAGCGCACTGTTGGCCGCATCCTTGTAGATCTGGCTGCGAGACGCCCAATCGACGCGCGGCGTCACGCTGCCCGAATTGCCGAGATCGAACCGATACGACACGCCGATTGCGGTCGACCAGTCCGGAATCATGGCGAATGAGTTGTCCTCGTCGATGCCAACGGTCGAGGCGAGCGGCGTAAGGCTCCCGGACTTCCACCGCGCATCGGTATAGCCGGCACCGATGTCGATCAGCCAGTCGTCGGCAGGAACCCAGTTGGCTTCGAGCTCGGCCCCACGGATCTCGCCATCGCCGCAGTTGATGGTCGTCGGCGCGATGCCGATGACGACCGCGCATTGAATGTCCTGGTAGTCGGTCCAGTACAGCGCGCCGTTCAGGCGCAAGGTGTGGTCGAGCAGTGTCGACTTGAACCCGATTTCGTACGCATCTGCGTATTCGGGATTGAACGTGAGCGCCGCCGGCACCGGCGAAGCCAGGCGCTGTTCGAAGCCGCCGGCCTTGTACCCGCCTGAAATCGAGACGTACGTCATGACATCATCGTTGACCTGCCAGGAAAGATTGCCGTGATAGGTGACCTCGGAGAAATCGAGCGGCGTCGGATCGTCGAAAATCGTGACGGGCGGCACTTCGACCTTCGGGTCGGACGCGGTTGCCCCCGGAATACCGAGCAGCAGAGGGCGAAACGACAGCAGCACTTGCGTGCGCCCGAACAGGAAGTTATCGCTGATCGCGCGGAAGGTCTTGTCTTCTTCGGTATTGCGCACGCCCAGCGTGAGCTGGACGGTATCGGTCAGCAACACGGTACCCTGCCCGAACAGTGCCCAGTTCTCGTTGGTGAAATCCCCGCCGCTGAACAGCGTGAGCGGCCACAAGGCGACGGAGTCCAGCTGATAGCCCTGCTCCTTCATGTAGAAGCCGCCAGCGATCCACTGGAAGCGATTGCCGAACGACGATCCGGAGACTTGCAGCTCGGTCGTCAGCTGATCCTGCTCGAGATCGCTATTCGCTTCGAGAACGTTGAATGGCGTGTGATCGGGGTTGCGGGGGTTGCGCGCCTCCACTTCGCGATACGCCGTGATCGACTTGATGGTGACGTGCGCGGCAGACCATTCTAGCGTCAGGCTGCCACCGAGCACTTCGGTGAAATCCTTCGACTGGAACGGCTCTTTGTTGAAGTCGTTCAGGAAACGGTCATCCGTCGTATAGCCGAATACCGTCTCATGCGGACCACGCACGTAGTATTGATCGACACAGGAGCCGCCAGTGTTTCCCTGGGCGGTGGCGCAACCCAGGCCCATGTTCTGGAATGCGACGAACGTTGGCGACCCGGGATTGAGCGGATTCTCATCGAAGAGATCCACCAGGACGTAGGGTGCCGCGCTGTTGCTCTCGCGCGTGTAATCGAAGCGCGCCGTCGTGGTCAGATCGTCGCTGGGCGCCCACTCGATGACGCCGCGACCGGCGACGCTCTTCGCGCGGCCGAAGTCTTCGACGCCCGCCACGTCGTTCACATAGCCGCCCTGCTCTTTGGCCATCGCCGAGAAGCGGCTGCGCAGCCTGTCCCCCAGCGGCAGGTTGACCATGCCCTTCACATTCCACAGGCCATCGGTACCGACCCCGGCGCGCAACAGGCTCGCGAAATCTGCAGTGGGTCGCTTGGAGCGCATGACGATCGCTCCGCCCAGGCTGTTGCGCCCAAAGAGCGTGCCCTGCGGTCCACGCAGCACCTCAACCGCGTCCACGTCGACGATATCGAAGACGTTGCCGCTGGTGCGTGCCAGGTAGACATCATCCACGTAGACGCCGACGCCCGGCTCGGTGCCCAGCGAGAACTCGGTGGTGCCGATGCCGCGGATGAAGATCGAGCCGTTGTTGGACGAGCCCGTCAGTGGAGCGGTGCTCTCGAAGACGACGTTCGGCGCGACTGCGGCAACTTGATCCACCTTCAGTATGTTGCGGGCGGCCAGGCCTTCGCTCGTCAGCGCAGTGATCGACACCGGCGTGCTCTGCAGATTCTCGGCTTTGCGGCGCGCCATCACCACCACCTCTTCCAGACCGCCCGCGGCAGGCTCGGCCTGCTCCTGCGCCAGCCCGGCCGGCGATTGCATCAGCAGCAGCGAGACTGTGGATGCGATCGCTCCCCATCGCAGTGTGGTCATTGGAATCGCCCCCCGAGAATGATGGATATCTAAGTCAGCCGGCGCGATCGATCCATGCGGGCACCGTGCCGCCGCGCTCTTACAACTACACGCTGCCTGAGCTCGACGCGGGAGAGGAGAACGTTTGCGCAAGTCAGGGCGGCATTCACGCAACGATCGCGCGTTGGAACTGCGGCCGCAGTCACCACGTGACGGTGACCGCTTTGGTCTTCAAATAGGGCTCGAGCCCTTCCTGGCCGAACTCCCGCCCCCAGCCGGACTGCTTGTTGCCGCCGAACGGTATCGGCGAGTCGATCGCGCCGTGGCAATTGACGCTCACCTGGCCGGCATCGATCAGACGCACCATGCGCGTGGCGATACTCAGATCGCGCGTCCACACACTGCCCGACAGACCGTAGATCGTGGCGTTGGCTTCTTTGGCGATGCGGGCGAGATCTTCATCGCCGAACTTCTGCACGCACAGCACCGGCCCGAAGATCTCCTCCCGCGCGAGCGTCATGTCGCTGCGCATGCCGGTGAAGATGGTCGGATCGAAGAAGTAGCCGGGTCGCTGCGGAGCCTCGCCGCCGCAGACGAGCGCACCGCCTTCACGGCGTCCCTGCTCCACATAAGAGGCGACCCGCTGGCGCTGCTCGGCGCTGACCAGCGGACCGAAATCGGTTTGCGGATCCAGCCCCGGTCCCATGCGCAACTGACCGGCCGCGTGCACCAGCCCGTCGACCACGCGATCGTGCACACGCTCGTGCAGGAACAACCGCGTGCCAGCCATGCAGTTCTGCCCCTGAACGAAGAAGCACGCGCGGGCGGCGCCCGCAACGACCTGTTCGAGATCCGCATCGGGAAAGACGATGACCGGCGACTTGCCGCCGAGCTCGAGGGTTATTCGCTTCAGATTGCCGGCCGCGGCGCGCACGATGTGCCTGGCCGTTTCCGTTGAGCCAGTGAAGCCGACTTTGTCCACGCCAGGATGCGACGCCAGCGCCGCGCCCGCGCTCTCGCCATAGCCAGTCAGAACGTTGACGACTCCTGCAGGGATGCCGGCTTCCAGACACAGCTCGCCCAGGCGCAGCGCCGTAAGAGGCGTTTGCTCCGCGGGCTTCAAGATGACGGTACAGCCCGTCGCAATCGCGGGTGCGAGCTTCAGCACGGCCATCAGCAGCGGCACATTCCAGGGAACGATCGCCGCCGTGACGCCGACGGGCTCGCGTAACGTGTAGGTCAACGCCTCCCCGGGCCGCTTGCCGAGCGGCGCAGCCGGAATAGTCATCCCCTGGATCTTCGTCGGCCATCCCGCGTAGTAGCGACAGTAGTCGGGCGCGACTATGGCCGTCATGAACTGCCCGACGCTGATCGGCATCCCGCTGTCGAGCACCTCGAGTTCGGCAAGCTCTTGCACGTTCTGCTGCAGCAGGTCTGCGAGCTTCCACAGAATCTGCCCGCGCTCGGCTGCTGTGAACTTCGACCACGGGCCCTCGAACGCCGCGCGCGCGGACTGCACGGCCGCATCCACGTCCGCTGCAATTGCCGCGGCCGAGCTGGCAATGCGACGGCCGGTCGCAGGGTCATACACCTCGATGCGCTCGCCGCTGGTGCCGGCGACCCACCGACCATCGATCAACAATCCGTGCTCATGTCTGAGGAAGTCCGCCGTCCGGGCCGAGACTCCGCCCGCTGCTGCGCTCTGATTCATCTTCCGCCCCTGCTAGAGTGACGCAAAAAGCCCAGCACGGCCGCGTTGAACTCCGCACGCCGTTCGATGTTGGGCAAGTGCCCGGCCCGGCCGATGACGACGAGCTGCGCACCAGGAATTCGCGCTGCCAACTCACGCGACATCTGCGGCGGCGTGAGGCGGTCGTCCTCGCCGACGACGACGAGCGTCGGCACGTTCACGCGCTCCAGTTCGCCGATTCCGTCCCAGCCAGCGACCAGATCGAGCGCCTTGATGTAGCCGTCGGAGCGCAGAGCGCACATGCTGTCGATGAGCTCCTGAACGGCTCCTGGGCTGGCGTGCGGGCTGACCAATGCGCGCGCCACGGCCGGCGCGATGTCACGTGGCGTCTTGCCTGCGAGCAGTGGCGCCTTTCTGGCGCGCAGAAACTCTGCGCGAGCGTCCGGCGTGAGTCCCGCGGACATTCCCGCCGTCGTATCGCAGAGAACGAGGCTCGCGACGCGAGCCGGATGCTGTTGCCAGAAGTGCTGCGCGGCCATGCCGCCCATCGACAGGCCGACGATGTGCGCACGCTGGGATTCGTAGTGATCCAGCACGCGCGTGAGATCCGCGGCAAAATCCCTGAAGGTGACCGCGCCGTCGAAATCATCGCTATCGCCGTAGCCGCGTGCGTCGAACGCGATACAGCGGAATTCGGGCGCGAATTCCTTCAGCTGACCTCGCCAGTTGCTGCGATTGCCGCCCACACCGTGGAGAAAGACCACAGTATCGCCGGTCCCGCTGCATTCAGCCGCGAGGCGCGGGCGTGGGCCGATCAGCTCGAGGGCGTTGACCATCGCACGACTACGCCTTCAGGTCGGCCTCGAAGCCCCTGGGTGTGTCGCCGATCAGCCAGCTCATGAATTCCAGGTGATTGGGCGGCAGGGACAGCGCGTTCACCTGCGGATCGGTGACGACCTGCACGACCGAGGGCTTGCCCGATGCGAACGCGCGTTGAATCGCTGGCGCGATGTCGCCCGCCTGCTCGACGAACTCGCCGTGTCCGCCGATCGCTTCCGCCACGCGATCGAGCCTCACGAACGATTGCTCGACTTCAATCAGGTGTCCGATATGTTGCATGTGGGCGAGCGCTTCAGCGCCCCACAGTCGGTCGTAATTCACGACGCATACCACCGGCAGACGATGCCGTACGGCCGTCTCGAGCTCCATGATGTGAAAGCCGAATGAGGCATCGCCCGTGATCAGCGCCACCCGTCGCTGGCGGCCGGCTGCGAGTTGCGCGCCCAAGGCATACGGCAAACCCGTCCCCAGATGCGCGAACTTCGATGCCCAGAGGAAGTCGTTGGAGCGGCGCTCGAACGTGGCGAGTTGGAACAGCAGCGTGTAGCCGCCGTCGTGGCAAATCACTGCATCGTCCGGAATGCCCTTGCGTGTTTCGAGCATGAGCCGGGCGGTGTGAATGGGCGATGTGCGCGGCGTTTGCGCTTCGAGGTCTTCTCGATACTGCTCATACGCCCGGCGCCACTTGCCCATGCGCGGGTCTGCCCTGAACTCCGCGCCTACGCGCAACGCCGCCAGCAGCTGCGGCAGCGTTTGTGCCAGATCTCCGATCACTGGAACGTCGACGTCGCGATTCACGCCAACGGCCGCAACGTCGCGTTCCAGCAGGATCCACTTGCGTGCGGCGTTTCCCCGCTCCCAGTGCCGCTGCCGCCCGTAATTCATGCTCTCCGGCGCGGAAGTGCCGACAGCGAGCACGACATCGCACTCTCCCACCACCTCGTGACCGGGCTGTACGAGATAGGGCAGCCATTGCGAGTCGTTGTCGGGCAATGTCCCCAGCCCTCCGTAGGTAGTCAGCACGGGGCACTTGAGCAACCTGGCCAGCTCTTTCAGCGCCGCATGGCTGCGGGTGAGGTGCACGCCCATCCCCGCCACGATGATCGGCAAACGCGCCTCACGAATCAGCTCGGCAGCGCGCTCAATATCGACTTGTGCGGCGGCTTGCGAGACGACGCGATACTTTGCGACGGGTGTCAGCGGCGGAAACTCCCATTCGGCTGTCTGCAGGTCCCACGCGTATTCGATGTAGACGGGCCCGGGTGTACCGCAAGTTGCGAGCCTGAAAGCCTGATGCACGACGTCATCCGTGTGACACGGGTGCTGGATGGCCGCCGCGTATTTGCAGACCTGCGCGAACTTGTCGACGTGCGATGCGTGCAGAAAGCGGCTGCGGCGCTCGGCGTTGTGAATGACCGCTTGGCGCTGGGCGCCGATAAAGATCACCGGTACATGCTCCTCGGCTGCGCAGACCGCCGCAGGCAGCATGTTGGCCACACCCGGGCCCATCGCGCCGGTAACCACCTGGGGCCGGCCCGTCATCCGCGCGTACGCGTCCGCCATGAAGCCGCCGGCAGCTTCGTGGCGCGGACCGACTACATTGATGCCCTGCAGTTCGGCGTGCTTCTGCAGGTCCATGTGGGTCAGATCGCCGGGGCCGAAGAGCGTCGTGACCCCCTCCGCCTTGAACAGCTCCGCCATGCGCTCGCCGACGCTCATCCGCCGCAGTTGCCCGGTCATCGTTCCGCCCTCGTCACCCTCGACGGTCGGTCGTCATGAGCTGAATGGTGGAGGGCAGCGGATCACCACGGGAGCGGATCCGCGCAAGGACTGGCGAAATGCGCGCAGAAGAAGCGGGCGAAGGAGCTCTGCGGGCCGTCCGCCCGCGGGAGCTGTCCGTACAGTCAGTTGCCGTGGCGGCGGCGCGTGTCGGAGGGCCGCTCGCCGAACTCGCGGACGTACATCTTGGTGAAGTACTTGGCGTCGAAGAAGCCCCAGGTCGCTGCGATGTCGCCGATCGTCTCATCTTGCGCGCCAGGGCTGATCAACATGGCGCGCACGCGGCGCAGTTTCTCCCGACGGATCATCGTGATCGGTCCGGCGCCGAACTGCCGCGCGAACTCATACTGCAGCTTCCTGAGACTGACTCCTGCCGCCGCGGCGAGCTGCTCGACGGTGATGTCGTCCTGCAGGTGCTCGCTGATGAACTGCGTGGCACGACGCAGGTGGGCGCCGCAGGGCAATGCTCCCGGCGAAGCACCCACTGCGTGCGCATCCTCGACTGCGGCGTATACGAGCGATGAGAGAAGTAGATCCTCGACTGCCCGCGTGGTCACGCCTCGATTCAGCAGCGATGCCGGATTCTCGCACTCGTGCATCACGACGCCCAAGGCATCGGCGACGGAGCGGCCCAGCGCCGAAGCGAGATCGATGCTGGGACGGAAGCGCATTTCAGCGATCCGCGAGTAGCCGAAGACCGGCGTCATGAGGTCGTCGATTGCCTGGTCATCGATCCAGACGACCAATGCCATGCAGTGCTCGGCCCACAGAAGATTGACCGGTTCGCCAGGACGAAGCACCAGCGCTGCACCCGGGCGCACCGGCTGCTCGTGCCGATTACGCAGGCAGGCCACATACCCGGAGAACGGCACGACGAACTGCAGCGACGTGAAAGGCGAGCTGCTGGCGACGATATTGGAGCCGAGCTGGACGCCGAAAATGCGCGAGCGCGGCAACCTGACGCAGGACAGACGCACGTCCGCCTCGTCGCCAGCGGTGGCGCATGTGAATCGATGGCTGCCGATCTCCCGACTGACGGCGCGCTGCGCGATTGTCAGGTCGCGCGCGGCAACGATGATGTGCTTGCCAAGCGGAATGCCGGACCCGGGCTGCAGCTGTGCGCTGTCCACGCTTTGCGAAACCTCTGTCTGCGGTTTAGCTCATGGCCGCCGCAAAGTAAATACTTACGCACGCAAGCCTTGTATTCAAGCTGATCGACTTGCGCGCGATTGCTCCCTGCTTGCACGGCGTGCCGGCACGCCGGCCGAGCGCGCTCGGATACGCTCGACTCTGATACTTGCCCAGGTTGGGGAGATCAGAGATGCACAAGACCCGCATCACCGCCGGGCAGCGAATCGTCGACATCCTTCGCGCGGAGGGCGTCAGCGTCCTTTTCGGACAGGGAGAGCTGTCGCTCAAAGACATCCAGAAACACGCGCTGCAGCAGGGGATGAAGCTGGTCGGCCCGCGTCACGAGGCTTCCGGCATCTGGATGGCGTCCGCGTACTATCGGCTCACCGGCGTGCCGCAAGTGGCGATGGGCGCCCAAGGACCAGGCGCGGCGAACATGTTGCCCGCCGCCGTGTGGGCGGCCGAGGAACACATTCCAGTCATCATCATCGGAGCGTGCCGGCAGCAGGAGGTCGCCACTGGTATCCGCCGCGGGCGTTTCCTCTTCGCGGAATCGCTGTTCGATTGCTTCGCGCAAATCTGTAAATTCGCGCGGCAGGTGACTCATCCGCGACAGGTGGATGAGGTCTTGCACGCGGCATTCCGGGAAGCTCTGAGCGGCACGCCAGGACCCGTGTACGTCGAAGTCGATTACGCCGGCCACACCCGCCTTTGGGAGTACGGTGAGCTGTTGCCGCCGCAACGCTACAGAGTGTTGAGTCAGCCGGCGGCCGCATCGGTCGTCGCAGAGGCTGCGGCGATGCTGCATGGCTCGCGCAATCTGCTGATCATCGGCGGCGAGGAGATCCATAGCACACGCACGCATGAGCCGTTCCTGCGCCTGGTGCGGTTGCTCAAATGCCCAGTCATCACGACGTTCGGCGGCAGCGGTGCGATCAAGCAGTCGGACCCGCAATGGCTTGCGTACTCCAGCGAAGCCGGGCGCAGGGCCATCGAGTCTGCGCAGCTGGTGCTGGCGGTCGGCACGTGCATTCCCGAGAACATCAACTATGGCAGGCAACGGCACTTCGCCAAAGGCAACGACGCGCGCAAGTGGATCCAGATCGATCCGGACCCCGCTGCCATCGGCATCAACCGCGCCATCGATCTGCCGGTCATCGGACGGCTGCAGGATGTCCTGCCGCAACTCTGCGAGGCTCTGCGAGCGCGGGGTGAGCGGCCCCCACATCCGCAGCTCCAATCCTGGCGCCGCGCCTACGAGATGGAGCGCGATGCGCAGTGGGCGGCCGTCCAGGATAGTGAGCCGATCAATCCCAACCGTCTCATGCTCGAAGCGCGCGCCGCAGTACCGGACGATGCCGTCATCGTTTCCGACTCCGGCTTCACCATCGTTTATCAGCACGACTGCTTCGAGAAACGCAACAACGACTTCATCTGGGGCTCGTTCTTCGCGCACCTGGGCGCCGGCCTGCCTCAGGCGATCGGGGCGCAGCTGGCCTGCGGCCGGCAGCGCCCCGTTTGCCTCGTCTGCGGCGACGGTGGATTGGGCGTCCACATCATGGAACTGGAAACCGCAGTCCGCCACGACCTGCCGATCGTCATCGTTCTGAACGACGACCGCGCATTCGCCGCGGAGCTGCAAGCGCTGCAGGAACACATGGGAGCCACTCCCGAGGCGCTGTTCGCCGACGTTCGATTCGATCAGCTCATGGTCTCGATGGGCGGCTACGGCGAATACGTGGACCGAACCGAGGACATTCAACCGGCCATCCGCCGCGCCTTCGCATCGGGCAAGACCGCCATCGTGCAAGTGCGGACGGATCAGCGCAGCGGGCTCGAGTACCCGCCAATAACCGGCATGGAGTTGTACAGCTGGGTGCACGAGGACGTCCGGGCGATGGATGACTGACCTCGCGCCGTTCTCTCGATCGAGCCGTTCATCTCATTGCGTTTTGGTGCTGCCATGACCAGCCAGACTGCGCACGTAGACACCTACATTCGAGAAAACCTGCCACCGCGAGAGCAATGGCCGGAGCTCATTTTCGACTTGCCGGAGCTGCAGTACCCCGAGCGCATGAACTGCGCGAGCATTTTGCTCGACGATGCCGTCGACGAAGGGCACGGCGAGCGGATTGCCATCTACGACGAGGCCGGCGCGTGGACCTATCGCGCGCTGCAATCACATGTCAACGAGATTGCGAACCTATTGGCCCACGGCATGGGCGTGGTACCAGGTAATCGGGTGCTGCTGCATGGCCTCAATGACATGATGCTCGCCGCGAGCTGGCTGGCTGTGGTCAAAGCGGGTGCGATCGCCGTGACGACGATGCCCATGCTGCGGGCGAAAGAGTTGAGCGTCATTGCAACGAAGGCCAAAGTAGACCATGCGTTGTGCGACCGGCGTCTGCTCGATGAGCTGCAGGAAGCCGCCGCACAGACCGGGCTGCTGCAGCGGATACGCTGTTTCGGGCCCGACGGCGTAGCAGTGCACAGCGGGCTTGCCAACGATCGCTTCACAGCGGTCGCCACCTTCAGCGAAGATCCGTGCATGCTCGCCTTCACGTCGGGCACGAGCGGCGTACCGAAGGCGACGGTGCATTTCCATCGCGACATTCTTGCGATGTCGGACACCGTCGCCCGTCACTTGTTGCGGACCGGGCCCACCGACGTCCACACCGGCAGCCCGCCGCTCGCGTTCACGTTCGGATTGGGGGCGCTACTGGTATTCCCGCTGAGATTCCGGGCCAGCACCGTGCTGCTGGAACAACCCACGGCGGACAATCTGCTGCGTGCCGTCGAGCGTACCCGCGCGACGGTCCTGTTCACCGCGCCGACGATGTATCGCAACCTGCTGACGAAGCTCGAGGCGTACGACCTGTCCAGCCTGCGGCAATGTGTGTCCGCCGGCGAGGCCTTGCCGCAATCCACCTCCGATCACTGGTGGCGGGCCACCGGCTTGCGCATCGTCGAGGGCATCGGCTCGACCGAGATGACGCACATCTTCATCGGCGCGTCGGGCGATGCCGTCCGCCCGGGCTCGACGGGCAAGACACTGCCGGGCTATCGCGCCTGCGTACTCGATGAGTCGCATCGGCCCTTGCCCGCGGGCAGCATCGGCCGGCTCGCCGTGAAAGGCCCCACGGGCTGCAGATATCTGCTCGACGAACGGCAGAGCCAGTACGTGATCGATGGATGGAACGTCACCGGCGATGCCTATCGCTTCGACGAGGACGGGTACTTCTGGTTCCAGGGCCGCGTGGACGACATGATCGTTTCGGCCGGTTACAACATTGCCGGCCCGGAAGTCGAAGCGGCGCTGCTCGAACATGCAGCTGTTCAGGAGTGTGCCGTCGTCGGCAAGCCCGACGCCGAGCGTGGCTACATCGTCAAGGCCTTCGTCGTGCTGCGGGAGGGTCACTGCCCGAGCAGCGCGCTCGCGAGCACGCTGCAGGACTTCGTCAAGCAACGAATAGCGCCCTACAAGTATCCGCGGGAGATCGCCTTCGTCGGAACGCTCCCCAAAACACCCACAGGGAAAGTGCAGCGCCATAAGCTGCGCATGCTCGATCGCGAATCCTGACGAGCCGCCCCGCTATCCAGCGTTTATGCGCTCACTCGCCTCGTTCCTTCAGTAACTGCCGGCCGATGATCAGTTGCTGCACCTCGGTCGCACCCTCGTAGATTCTGAGCGCGCGGATCTCGCGATACAGTCGCTCGACCACCTCACCGCGCCGCACTCCTCTGCCACCGAGGAGCTGCACCGCACGGTCTATTACGCGTTGCGCACTCTCAGTCGCAAACATCTTCGCCATCGCAGCCTCCTTGGTGACGACTTTCTGGTTATCCCGTAGCCACGCCGCGCGATAGACGAGCAGCGCCGCCGCATCGATCTGCGTCGCCATGTTTGCCAGCGCCGCCTGCGTGAGCTGCAGGTCGGCGAGGGTCCTGCCAAACATGGAGCGTCCTTTGGCGTGTGTCAGCGCTTCGCGCAACGCGCGCCGCGCGAACCCCAGTGCGGCTGCTGCAACGGACGTACGGAAGACGTCGAGGGTTCGCATCGCGATCTTGAATCCTTCGCCTTCGGCACCGAGCCGCTGCTCGACGCCGATGCGGCAGTTCCTGAAACGCAGCGTCGCCAGCGGATGCGGCGCGATCACGTCTATGCGCTGCTCGATTTCCAGTCCTGGCGCATCGGCAGTGACGACGAAGGCGCTGATGCCCTGTGCGAGCGCCGATCCATCTGGCCGCCGCTGCAGCGGGGCCGTGCGCGCGAACACACAGTAGAAGTCCGCAATGCCGCCGTTCGAGATCCAGGTTTTCGAGCCGTCGAGGACGTAGTGATCACCCTCGCGCGCGGCGTCGCAACGCATCGCAGCCACGTCAGACCCCGCTTCCGGCTCCGACAGGGCAAAAGCTGCAATCGCACGCCCCGCCGCCACCTCTGGCAGCCAACGCTGCCGCAACGACTCCGACCCGGCGATCGAGATCGCGCCGCTCCCCAACCCCTGCATCGCGAACGCGAAATCGGCGAGCCCGTCGTGCTCGGCCAGGATCTCTCGCAGCAAGCAGATGGCGCGCGCGTCGAAGTCCAGCGAAGTCCCGCCATACGCCAGCGGCACACAGCGCCTCGTGAACCCCGCCCTCCCCAGCGCTGCAACCAGGTCGCGACAGGCCGCATCGGTCGCGGCTCGCGACTCGCGACTCATCGTCGTGCTGGTGCAAGTGCCGCTGCGCCCAGGCGCGCGCCTCGAGCGCGAGCTCGGCATGAGAGGCATCGAAGAACGGCCACGCCAGATGTTCCACCTGCAGTTCCCCGTGATGAGCGGTCGTACTCCTCGTTGGATTCAATTTAGACTGCGATACTTCAGGACCTGCGGCGTATGGGGATCGCCAAGGGCCGGACGTCCGAGCTCGCGGCAGGTTAGAAGTTGTAGCCGAGTTCGACCAGCCACTCTCTCGGTCGTGAATATACCGCCTCGATGACCCCGTTGCCGGAAATGTCGTTGAAGCCGGAAGTGATGTAAGCCTCATCGGTCAGATTCTTGCCGTACAAGCTCAGTCGCCAGTCGCCATCGGCGCTTGCGAAGGTCACTGACGCGTTCAGCAGGTGCACCCCGGGCTGTGTGAGCTCGGGCGTATTGACCGCGTCCGTGTAGACGGTGCTTCGGTACGACCAATCGCCGCGCCACGTCAGTTTGCCGAGGCTGCCGAGGCCGTGCGTGTAGCTCAGCGACGAGCCGAGGGACCACTCTGGCGTGTTCGGGAACTTGTTGGTGACGAACAGCCCGACTGCCGCCGCGGCGGCAGGATCATCCAGCTTACGGAACCCCGCATCGACGTAACCGACGCTGCTGGTTAATTGGAGGTGGTTCGTCAGCAGTGCCGTCAGCTCCGCCTCGCCGCCTTGCACTCGGCCGCGGGCCGCGTTGCGTATCGTCGGCGCGATGCCCTCGTTGATGACGATCTGGACGTCGGTATAGTCGGTGTAGAATGCAGCAGCGTTGAGACGCACGCGCGCATCGAGCAGGTCACTCTTCAAGCCGACTTCATAGACCTTGACCTCCTCCGGCCGATACGCAGGCGTGGCCGCCTGCGGCGGGAAAACGCGCTGGGTGAAGCCGCCGTTCTTGAAGCCTTCGGAATACGACACGTATGTCTGGATCTCGTCCGTCCAGAAGTACTGCATGCTCAGTTGCGGCGTCCATTTGCGTATCGACTGGGACACTTCCTCGAACGGCAGGATGCGATCGCCCACCTGCACCGGGACGAACAACGGCGGGTTGGTCGAGAAATCCGACAGCGCGAAATTCGGGATGCCGGGCGGCGGCAGCCCCACGCCGGCGCGACCCAGCTCCAGGACCACCTGGTCGGGAGTGAAGCGGACAGTCTCGTCTGAATAACGGATGCCGCCACTCACGTGCCAGCGGTCCGTGATCTCGTAGGTCGCGCTCAGATATGCCGCGGCGCTATCGTTGTCGACGCTGCCGCCGCTGCGAACTGCAACCACGGGAAAGCGCGGGCTATTGTTGTCGGATCCGGTCTCGTCGAAATAGAACAGTCCGGCCAGCCAGCGCAGCCGGCCGCTGAGCGGCGATCCGCTCAGCTGCAGCTCCTGACTGATCGTCCGGTACTCGAAGATGTTGAAGCTCGGCGAGTGCTCCAGCGGTGAGTAGTCGAAGTCGCGCGTGAAAAAGCTTTCCACATCCCGCCAGGCCGAGATCGACCTGATATTCAGATTGTCGCCGACTTCCCAATCCAGCGTGAGCGTGGTCCCCCACAGATCGAGGTCGGACGCCGAACGCGCCGTCGAGTAGGTCAGGTAAGGAGATCCGGTCAGATACCGCTCGTTGAAGAACGCCAGATCGCCGATGGTCGGCTGCAGGAGCGGTGCGACGAAATTGTTCCAGAACAGATTGAAGTCCGAATTCGGGTTGATGGCCACGGCCACGAGCGGCGCGCCGTTCTCCCGTTCCCTGGTGCGCTCCACTACCAGCCGCGCGTCGAAGTTCTCCGATCCGTGCCACAGAGCATCGCCGCGGAAAGAGACCGAGTTGTCGTCACCCAGCCCTTCGCCGTTGGCGAACGACGTGACCAGGCCTTGCCCGTCGAGCGCGAGATCCGGTGCGATTCGTTTCACGTAGCCATCGCTGTCGATGCTCGCGAGCGAGAAGCTGGTCAGCAGGTTGTCACTGACGGGAATATCGACCGAGGCGCTCGCCTCGAGCCGATCGAAACTGCCGCGCGCGACCTTGACGCGCCCAGTCAATTCGTTGCCGGGGCGCCGAGTCACGATGCTGATTGCACCGCCGATCGTGTTCTTGCCGAACAGCGTCCCTTGCGGACCTTTCAGCACCTCGACGCGCTCGATGTTGACGAGATCCATCGATCCACCCACGCCGCGCGACACATAGACGCCGTCGATGAATATCCCCACGCCCGGGTCGGTCGTCAGCTGGAAATCCGTCTGGCCGACGCCGCGGATGAACACCGACGCTGCGGAATTGCTGCCGGAGATGTTGGCTGACGAATCGAAGTTGAGGTTCGGCGTCACTGCTTCGATCTGCGCAAGCGAGTTGATGCCGCGCGCTTCGAGTTCCGTTCCCGACAGCGCCGTGACGGCCACTGGCGTGGCCTGCAGGTTCTCCTCAATCCTGCGCGAGGTGACCACGACCTCGGCAACCATCGGCGCGGATTCCGCGCCGGGATCCTGAGCGTGCGCAATGCTCGGCAAGGTCGTCATCGCCGCAGCTGTCAATGCGCCGCCACACAACGACATGGGCGACAGCGCGCACGGGCGGCGCGGGCCAGCGGCAGACATTCTGTGAGTCATCTTGCTCCCCTCATAGCGTAAGAAGAATGGGTTTTATGGTGATCCCCAGCTCCGTGGCATCGCGCACCGCCTCGTTGATCTGGTCGAACGCGTAGAACTTCACGAGCTCGTTGAATGGAAACTTTCCGGCTGCGTACAGCTCGACCAGGCGAGGAATGAAGAGGTGCGGCACGGCGTCTCCTTCGAGCACGCCGCGCACCGTCCGCCCGAAGAAGATGCTGCTGACGTCGAGCGCAACCTCGCTCCCGAATGGCGCCGCGCCTACGAGGGCGCAGACACCGAGCGGGTGCATGGACTCGACTGCGGTGCGCAGGACCTTGGGAACGCCGGTGGCTTCCACTGCGAAATCGACGCCGCCGCGCGTGAGCGCGACAATCACGGCCTTGGGATCGGACTCGTCCGCGTCGATTACATGATCGGCGCCCAGTTTCAAAGCGAGCCTCAACCTTTCCTTGCGCGTATCGACGACGATGACGGGTGCGCACCCCTGCAACTTCGCGGCGAGCAGCGCACTCAGGCCGACGGCACCGGCGCCGAATATCGCGATCGAAGCCCCGGCCGGCGCTCGCAACGCGTTCATGACCGTTCCGGCGCCGGTCTGCACGCCGCAGCCGAGCGGTCCAAGCATTTCCAGCGGCGCGTTCTTCGGGACGCGGATCGCGTTGCGCTCGGAAGCAATCGCATAGGTGGCGAACGACGACTGGTTGAAGAACGCGCCATGCACTGCCGCTCCATTGCGGCTCAATGGCGAGGAGCCATCCGGCCTTGCGCCGGAAAAGTTGCGCTCGTAGAGATGCTCGCAATACGTCGGCCGACCGATGCGGCAGGTTCGGCAGCCTCCGCAGGTGTTCACCGTCAGCACGACGTGATCGCCTCGGACGAGACTGGATACGTTCGCTCCCACGGCTTCGACCGTGCCCGCGGCTTCATGGCCGAGCACGACGGGCATCGGCACTGGAAAGTGCGCGTCGCGAACGCCGATGTCGGTGTGGCAGATTCCGGCGCCGTGGACTTCCACGAGAACTTCGTCGGGCCGGGGCTCTGCGATGTCGAGGTCGCAGACCGCAAACGGCGTGTGCGGACGCTCGAGAACTGCAGCTTTGATTCTCATGATGGCAGGTGGCCTTGCGCGGTCGATGGTTCAGCCCCGCGCAGCAGCCGGCGCGGGACCGACAATGCGAACACTGACCGCCTTGGTCTTGAGATACGCATCGAGACCCTCGCTGCCGTACTCGCGCCCCCAGCCGGACTGCTTGTTGCCGCCGAACGGCGTTTCCGGGCTGATGGCCGCGTGAAAATTGACGCCGACCTGCCCCGAATCGATGCGTGCCGCGAGACGGTGTGCGCGCGACAGGTTCTGCGTCCAGACCGATCCGGCGAGACCGTAGGGCGTACTGTTGATCGCGCGCACGAGGGCGGCCTCGTCGTCGGTGTCGAAGCGCATCGCCGCCATCACGGGCCCGAAGACTTCGGTTTGCGCCAGTTCGGTGTCGGGTTCGACGCCGACGCAGACCGTGGGAGAGTAGAAGAAGCCCTGGTCTCCGACGGCAGAGCCACCGCAAGCGACGGTGATGCCTTGCCGCTTCGCCCGGTCGACGAAGCCTTGCACCCTGGAGCGCTGAGCCGCCGAGATCAGCGGACCAATCGTCGTGAGCGGATCGAACCCGTCGCCCAGCTTCAACTGGGCCGAGAAGTCGACGACCTTGGCGACAAACCGGTCGTAGATCGGGTCGGCCACGAACAGCCGCGTTCCGGCCATGCAGGCCTGACCCGCGAACATGAAGCAAGCCATGGCTGCGGCGGGCGCAGCCTCATCGAGATCCGCGTCGGGAAAGACCACGAACGGCGACTTGCCGCCGAGCTCGAGCGTCACTCGCTTCAGGTCGTTCGCGGCCTCGCGGACGATCGCCTTGCCTACCTCCGTCGATCCGGTGAAGGCGATCTTGTTGACCTCCGGATGGCGCACCAACGCACGGCCCACGCTCTCGCCGACACCTTGCACGAGATTGACGACTCCGCGAGGAAAACCGGCCTCCTCCGCCAATTGGACGATCCGCGTCGCCGCGAGCGGCGTGAGCTCCGCCGGCTTCAACACCAGCGTGCATCCAGCCGCCAGCGCCGGAGCCAGCTTCAACACCATCATTGCGCACGGCGCGTTCCACGGGATGATCGCCGCGACCACTCCGATCGGCTCGCGCAGCGTATAGATGAGCCAATCCCCCGGAGGGCCCCAGCTCGGGCGGACCGGCAACGTGTCGCCGACGATCTTCGTCGGCCAACCTGCGTAGTAGCGGATGAACGGCACACAGAAGCTGCGTAGCGTGCTGAGCGACAGAGACAACGGCATGCCGTTCTCCAACGTCTCGAGCTCCGCCAACCGCTGCGCATCTCTCTCGATGAGGTTCGCCAGGCGATGCAGGAGCTCGCCGCGCGCCTGAGCACCGATCTGCGACCACTCTCCTTCGAGTGCCCGGCGCGCCGCCTTGACCGCCCGATCGACGTCCGTCGCGCTCGCCTCATGGATGATGGCGACGGTGTCGCCCGTCGCCGGGTTCAGCACCGACAGGCGTTTGCTGGTTCCCGCCCCGACCCAGCGGCCGTCGATGAACAGGCCGTGCTCGCGGGACAGGAATGATCGCGTAGGGTCGGAGATCGAAGGCGCAGTGGCCGTCACGGTATTCCCCTTGTCAGAACTCGATCTTCAGCTGCCAAGCGCAGCGCCAGAGCGTTCTCTAGCCGTGAGTGAGACCGCCATCCACGGCGAGCTCCTGGCCGGTCACGAATGCGGCCGCCTCACTTGCCAGAAAGACGACCGGCCCGGCGACAGCGCTCGCATCCATGGGTTGCGGAATACATTGCATCCGCAGGATGAACGCCCGGTACGCCTCATCCAGGCGCTGCTGCTGAAGCGCCGTGAACACGACGCCGGGCAGAACGGTATTGACCGTTATGCCGAACGGCCCGAGCTCGCGCGCCAGCGACCGCCCCATGCCCACGAGCGCGGACTTGGACGACACGTAATGCAGGAAGTGGGGCCTGCCCATTCGTATCGTGCCGGACGAGATGTTCACGATGCGTCCCCAGCGCGCGGCCCGCATGTAGGGATCGACCGCGCGGACGCAGATGAACACTCCCGTGATGTTTACTTCCAGCACGTCGCGCCATTCGTCCAGCGGTATCTCCGCGAAGTCGCGGTACTTGAGCTCGGAAAACTTCGCGGCGTTGTTCACCAGGATATCGACGCTGCCGAGCTCGCGCGCGACTCGGGATACCGCGGCTGCCACTTCCTGCTCGTTGGCGACGTCAACCTTCAGCGCGAGCGCACGCCCTCCCATGACTGCAACTTTGTGGGCGACGGCTTCGGCGTCCTGAAGATTGAGGTCCATGATCACCGGTATCGCGCCGGCGCTCGCGAACCCCAGCGATATCGCCTCGCCGATGTTTCGCCCACCGCCGGTGATCAGTGCCACACGGCCTTCCAGCCCGTACGCAACGCCGCAGCGGCGGACCTCTTCGCGCTTTTCGTCGGCAAATTGCATCGCCCACCTCACGCGCAGGGCGCGCTAGTGCGAACTGTTCAGAACTCCCGGCTGATGCTCAGCGCCCACTCCGCCGGCCGTCCATAAGTCGCTTCGGCGATACCTTGCGTGGTGAGGTCAGCAAAGCCGGACGTGATGTACTCCTCATCGGTGAGGTTCCTGCCGCTCAACGTCAGCACCGTGCGCCCGTCAGCCGTTGCAAAGCGCAGCGACGCATTCAGAAGCCCATAGCCTTCCTGGCGGATCAGCAGCGTGTTGGGGGCGTCGTTGAAAACCTCGCTGCGATACGACCAGTCGACTCGCGGCGTCAGGAAGCCGAGCCGGCCGATCGGAATTTCGTACGACACGCCCAGCGCGCCGGACCACTCCGGCGTATTTACGAGCTCGTCGTCGATGTCCAGCAGCGCGATCGCGGCGACCTTCGTGTATTTCGCATCGAGATGACCGACGCCAGCCTCGATCTGCAGACCTTCGATCGGCACGGCGACCAGCTCGATCTCGAACCCCTTGATCTCCGCGGCGGCCGCGTTTTGCGTCGTGGTCGCAGCGCCGTCCAGGACATTGACCTGCAGATCCTGATAATCCGTGTAGAAGGCTGCGCCGTTCAGGCGTACGCGCTCGCCGAACAGCGTTGCCTTGGCGCCGATCTCATAAGTTTCGACGTACTCGGGCTCGAACGAAGGAACAGTGCTGCGCGGCGGGAACACGCGCTGCGTGAAGCCGCCGCTGCGAAACCCCTGCGAGTAGGTGACGTACGTCATCAAGTCGTCGGTCCAGTCGTATGCGAGGCTCGCCAGCGGCGAGACATCTTCGGCGTCTCTGGAGACTTCGCCGAGCGGCAGGACTCGCGTGCCCGGCGGGAATGTCACCGAGGCGGGAAACGTCGCTCCGGTGACGACCTGGTCCGGAGAGAATCGCTTGGTCTCGTCGGTGTAGCGCACGCCGCCCGTCAAGTGTAGCTGCGGCGTGATGTCGAGAGTGGACTGGGCGAAAGCGGCCAGCGCGTCGTTGTCCACCGACCCTCCGCTCAGAACCTGCACCGTCGAAAAGTAGACGTTGTTCCTGTCGGTGCCTTTCTCTCCGAAGTAATAGACGCCCGCTGTGAGATCGAGGCGATCGTCGAAAAAGTTGCCCTGGACCTGCAGCTCCTGGCTGATCTGCTCCTGCTCGAGATCGACGCTCGTGCCGGCAATCGCCAGCGGCGAATGATCGGCATCTCTGGACGTAAAGCTGTCCAGCTCTCGCAGCGAGCTGATGGATTTCAAAGTCAGCGCGCCCACGTCCAGCTGCACGGTCAAGGCCGCGCCGTGAATATCCAGATCGGAGACGACCGGGAACGTTCCGTTGGATTGGAAAGCGGACGCAGTCAGAAACTGATCGTTGAAGCAGTTCGGGTCGGTGCGCGGCGACGGCGGCGGCACGCACGGAGCTCCCGCTACGAAGCGGTTGTGAAATCCGCCGAAGGACGACGTTTCGACGGCCGCAAGCCCGGTGGCACCGGCTCCCTGCTCGCGCACCCGGGTGCCATCGACGACCAGGTCAAAAGTCAGCTTGCCCGTCGGCTCCCAATGCAAAGCGCCGCGACCGATCAAGCGGTCGACATCGCCCGTCCACTCGCCGGTCTGCAAACGCTGCACGTAACCGTCGCGATCGAGCTTCGCCGCCGAGAAGCGACCGAAGAGCTTGTCGCCGAACGGGACGTTGACGCTACCTTTCACGTCCAGCCGCTCGTCGCTTCCCAGAGTCACCCCGACACTGCCGCCGAATTCGGCGCTCGGCTGCTTCGATGTGACCACGATCGCGCCGCCGATTGTATTGCGCCCGAACAACGTTCCCTGCGGACCGCGCAGCACCTCGATGCGCTCGATGTCGAGCACGTCCAGGTTGCCGCCGAGCGAACGCGCCACATACACACCATCGACGTACAGGCCGACACCGGGGTCGATGTTCAACGTGAAGTCGGTCTGGCCGATGCCGCGGATGAATATCGACGACGCGGAGTTGCTGTTCGAAAGCGGCGCTGCGTTGTCGAACTGCATGTTCGGCGTGAAGTCGCCCAAGTCCGCCGCATTTTGCACGTTGCGGGCTTCAAGAGCATCAGCGGTGAACGCAGCGATCGAAATCGGAGTGTCCTGCAGGTTCTCCTCGCGCCGGCGCGCAGTGACGGTCACCTCCTCCACCACGCTGACGCGCACGTCCTCCGGCTCGGCAGTCGCTTGCGCGACCGCTGCGCCGGCAGGAGCGAGACACGGCAGGGCTGCTGCCAGAACCAGCTGCCCGAACCCGGGCAGGCGCCGCGACTCATCTACTTGGCCATCGCGCTTCTTCGTGAGCATAGAACCGCCCCCCTGTCGATTTTGTCTTCTTTACGAGGCGGCGTCGTGCGCGGCAACCGCCTTACGAAAATGTCGAAGGTATTATTGTCATACATTATTGCGTGTTGCAAGCCTGGAAGCGGCCGATTCGCGCTGTGCGCAATCTGCACGGCGCCGCGTCGTGCCGGGTGCCGCGCAGCTGCTGCGTGGCTGACAATATGCCTATTTTTACCGGAGTTTTTGCATATACGGAAAGACGCATCCGTGCCTTTACCATGCCGATGAGAGCACCTACGGCGCGCATCGAGCCATGGCGGTCCATCGATATTGTCTGACAGTCTGTTAAATCTTGACCTTGTCGCGCAATTGCAACTGCAGCCGGCCAACGCTATGATTTCGCACGTCAAACGACGGCTCTCTGCCGATTTCGTGCCAATGCAAAGGACGACACCCGTGGCTGACTCCGCTTACGTGCGCCGGCTGGATGCGGTCTCCGTGCCCGCCACCGCAACGACGATCGAACGCGCGATCTGTGAGCTGCGCAATGCGATCATGCAGGGCGAGCTGCGTCCGGGACAGAAGCTCATCGAAGCGAAGCTGTGCCGTTCGCTCGATCTCAGCCGTCCGTCGCTGCGCGAGGCGCTGCGAGCGCTCGAGGCGGAGAAGCTCATCGAGCTCATCCCGAATTTCGGCCCGTCAGTCGCGCGATTGAGCTGCGAGGACGTGGAGTCGATTCACGAAGTGTGGGCGCTGCTGACCGGCGAAACGGTCGCCAGGTTCGCCAGGAACGCGACCAAGGCAGATATCGCGCGCCTGACGCAGGACCTGCGCTCGCTGAAGCAGCACATCGAAACGAATTCCCCGCTGGGCCAGCTCGCGGCGACGAACAGTTTCTTCACGCTGATCACGCAGCAGTGCAGCAACAGGACGCTCGCGGAGGTGGTCGTGTCGCTGGTTTCGCGCATCAACTTCCTGCGTGCGCAGGCGCTGCTGCACCCAGGATGGGGCGTGGTTTACGCCGCGGAAATCGAAGCCATCCTTGCGGCAATCAAGGCGCACGATCCCGAGCTCGCGCGCAAGGCGGCACGCAAGCACATCGCATCGGCCTGCGAGGCCGCGACACAGGTCACGCGGCTGCATGAGCTGAGCTCGGGCAGCGCTGCGGACCCAAAGCAGAGAGCCAAGCGGCCGCGCCGCGCCGGCGGGGTCCGGCGAGGCCCCAGCGGTAAACGCAGGTGAAATCAGCGAGCATCGCAGCGGACCTGGCGGGCTGTTGAGAGCAGCCGCGTTCGCAGATGAAACTTCAACGACCCGGCGGGTCAGCGCATCGGCCGCGCGGCACGTGGCCGGATCGCGCAGCCGCGACCATCCTAACGTTCACCAGCATACGGACACATACTGCGCTTCGAGGAACTCGAGCAGTCCCTCGTGCGCGCCCTCGCGGCCGAGCCCCGATTGCTTGACGCCGCCGAACGGCGCGGCGGGATCGGAGACGAGCCCGCGGTTGAGACCGATCATGCCGAAATCCAGGCGCTCGCTGACCCGCAGGCCGCGCGCGAGATCCCTGGTGAAGACATAGGCCACGAGCCCGTAATCCGTCGCATTGGCTCGCGCGATCGCGTCACGCTCATCGCTGAACCGCTGTACGGGCGCGACCGGGCCGAAGATCTCCTCGCCGAGGCACTGCGCACCGTCGGGCACGTCCGCGAGAACCGTCGGCTCATAGAAGTAACCCCGCCCCGGGATGGGCTTTCCGCCGGTGGCTATCCGCGCGCCGCGGGCTCGCGCGTCTTCGACGAGCGAGGCTATTTTGTCGCGTGCCTGCGCTGAAACGAGCGGTCCCACGGCAACGCCGGTTTCCAAGCCGTTGCCGACCTTGAGCTTGCTCATAGCGCCTGCCAGCTCGCGGACGAACCGGTCGAACAGCGAATCGTGAACATAGAAGCGGTTCGCCGCGGTACAAGCTTCGCCCATGTTGCGCATCTTCGCGACCAGGGCACCTTCGACGGCCCTATCGAGGTCCGCATCCTCGAAGACGATGAACGGCGCGTTACCGCCGAGCTCCATGCGCGGATTGATCACGCTGTCCGCCGCTGCATGTAGCAGCCTGCGGCCCGTCTGCGTGGAGCCCGTAAAGGAGACCACCCTGACTCTTGGGTCCTGCAGCATCGCGCCCACCACTTCGCCCGAGCGACGCGACGGCAGCACGTTGACGACTCCTGCTGGCACGCCGGCTGCTTCGAGCAACGCAGCGAGCGCGAGCATCGTCAACGGCGTTTCCGACGCAGGTTTGACGATGACGGTGCAGCCGGCGGCGAGAGCCGGCCCGATCTTGCGGGTGCCCATCGCGGCAGGAAAATTCCAGGGCGTGACGAGCACGGCAATTCCCGCGGGCTTGTGCTGTACGAGTATCCGGGCACCGGAAGCCGGCGCGCGCGTGACTTGCCCGACGTTGCGTACCGCCTCCTCCGAATACCAGCGGAAGAACTCTGCGGCGTACGCCACTTCGGCACGCGCGTCGGCGAGCGCCTTGCCGTTTTCCAGCGTAATCAGCGCCGCGAAGCGCTCTTGCTGCGCGATCAGCATCTCGTATGCGCTTCGCAGGATCTCGCCCCGCTCGCGCGGCGCAGTCGTGGACCATCGCTCGAAAGCACTCGCTGCGGCCTGCACAGCGTCGCGCGCGTCGGCAACGCTGGCGTCGGCCACCGACGCCAGCGTTGCCTCCGTTGCCGGATTCAGCACGTCGAAACGTGCTCCATCCGCAGCGCTGCGCCACTTACCGCCGCTGTAAAGCGCGGTCCGAACCTCAGCCAATATCTCATGCTCCATGACCCTTCACCCCTGCACGGATCGGCGCATGATAGGTGGGAAAACATTGTCTGACAAAAATATTTCACGCTGGTACGCTGGCGAGCATGATGAGCGCACCTCGAGCACCTCAGCAGACAACCGTGCACAACAATTGCGGTGAACGAGCCGTTGGCAAAGTCCTGACGCGGCTGCTGCCGTTCGCGATGCTGCTGCTGTTCGTCAATCTGCTGGACCGCTCGAACATCAGCTACGCGGCGCTGCAGATGAACGAGGATCTCGGCTTCACCCCGGCGGTCTACGGTTTCGCGGCCGGCGTGTTCTTCCTGGGTTATTTCCTGTTCGAGCTGCCGAGCAATCTGATCCTGGCGCGCGTCGGCGGCCGGCTCTGGCTGGCGCGCATCGCGATCAGCTGGGGCCTCGTGGCGATGGCAATGGGATGGGTGAACACCGCGACGTCGCTCTACATAGCGCGGTTCCTGCTCGGCGTCGCAGAGGCCGGCCTGCTGCCCGGCCTGCTCTACTTTCTCAGCTTGTGGATCCCCGGCGCCCAGCGCGCCTTCGCGTACTCTCTGCTGTTGTCGATCACGGCGGTCGCCAGCATTCTCGGCGGCCCGATCGCCACCGGATTGATGGAGCTCGATGGGCTGGGAGGATTCCGCGGTTGGCAGCTGGTATTCGTCGTCGAGGGCATCGCCACCATTACGCTGGGGCTGGTGACGCTGCGCGTGCTGCCCGACACGCCGCTCCAGGCGCGCTGGCTCGATCCGTCGGAGCAGCGCTGGCTGACGGAGACGATCGCGGCCGAGCATGCCGCGAAGAGCAGGACCGGCGCGACTACGCTGCGCCAAGGCTTGCTCGATCGGCGCGTATTGATGATCACGGTCGTCAGCTTCTTCTTCGTCTGCTGCAACTTCGGCACGGTGTTCTGGCTGCCGCAGATCATCAAATCGCTGGGCGATCTGACCAACCTGCAAGTCGGCGCCATCTCCGCCATACCCTACATGCTCGGCGGCATGGCGATGGTTCTGTGGGGCCGGCATTCGGATCGCTCGGGTGATCGCAAATGGCATCTCGCGGGCAGCGCTGCTGTCGCGTCGGTCGCTTACCTCTGGGCGGCGCTCGCACCCACGTCGGAGCACTCATTCATCGCGCTCTGCGTCGCCACCGCGGCGATCTGGAGCATGTTCGGCGTTTTCTGGGCGCTCACCGGCGATCTGTTGGGCGGCATCGCTGCGGCCGCCGGCATGGCCGTGATCAACAGCTTCGCCTCGCTCGGCGGCTTCGTCGGCCCGTATCTGATCGGGTTCTTGAAGGAGCGGACGCAGAGCTTCACGGGAGGCCTGCTGGCGCTCGCGGCTTTCGCCGGCATCACGGCCGTTCTCGCGATATTCCTGCGCAACTACGGCACGGAACAAGAGTGCACGACTGCAGCGTCGCGGAGCGCACGCCAGAACAGCACGGCTCACTAGCGCACTGTCGCATGACGCACTGTTCACAGAGCGCCGTCGCGCGCACTTCCACATGAAACTCGTCGTCCCTGACCTTATCTCCAACTCCTACTTTCCGGCCGTGGCCGCGTGCGAGCTCGGCTATTTCGCCGCTGCCGGGCTCGATGTGTCGCTGGAGCTGCTGTTTCCGGTGAACGAGGCCTACCGCGCGCTGCGTGACGGTCGGGTCGACTTCGTCGGCGGATCGGCTCACTCGGCGCTGGCCGCGTTTCCGGAGTGGGCCGGCGTAAGACTTCTGTGTGCGCAGGCGCAAGGCATGTACTGGTTCCTGGTGATGCGCGCCGATCTCGGCGCACGGCCCCGCGATCTGAGCTGCGTCAGAGGCCGCAGTATCGGTGCAGCGCCGTGGGTCGAACTGGGGCTGCGGCGGCTGCTGTCCGCCAGCGGTATCGACCTGCAGCGTGACGAGGTCAGGATCGCGCCCGTGCCGGGCGCGAACAATGCCGGCGTCAACTTCGGCGTCAACGCGGCGAAGGCGCTAGAGGAAGGGAAGATCCATGGGTTCTGGGCCAACGGCATGGCAGCCGAGGTGGCAGTGCGTGGGGGCATCGGCACGCTGGTCCTCGACGTTCGCCGGGGCGACGGTCCGCAAGGATGCTTCGACTACACGTTCAGCTCTCTAGCCGCTACTCAGCGCCTTGTCGATGAGCGTCCCGAAATCGCCGCAGCCGCAGTCCGCGCGATCGTCGCGACCCAAGAGGCACTCAAGGCCGACCCCGAGCTTGCGACAAAGGTGGGTCGCAAGCTGTTTCCGGCAGCCCAGGCGGAATTGATCGCAGAGCTCATTCGCCGCGACCTGCCCTATTACGACGCCCGCATTCGACCCTCGAGCGTAGCAGCCATGAATCAGTTTGCACGCGATATGGGCGTCTTGCAGGGCAATGCGCCCTATAAGTATGAAGACATCGTAGCCGCACAAGCGTAGCCTGTCGGCGCTGAATAGCGGCTGCGCGTGCCGCGATCACAAGTCCAGAACGAGCCGGGGGCTTCTCGCGCGCGAGCAGCAAGGGGTGAAGTGGGTGTTCTGGGCGTGCTCGGCGTCGGTGAGAAAGTGATCACGATGATCCGGCACGCCGGACAGGACACCGGTCAGACAGGCACCGCAGATACCCTGCTCGCAGGATGACGGCACGCTCATGCCCTGCTCCCGCAATACGTCCAGCACGGTGCGATCCGGCGGTATCGCGTAGATCTCGCCTGTGCGGGCGATCTGCACCTCGAATGCTTCGTTGTTTCCCGCAACGGTCGGAGCCGCACTGAAAAGCTCGAAGTGAACGTTCGACGGCGCCCAGCCGCTGGCCGTGGCTGTCGCGCGCGCGATATCGATGAAAGGCGTGGGACCGCAGACATAGATATGAGTGTGCGCCGCAGGGCGTGCGAGCAGCACGGCTATATCGAGGCGCTGCTCGGCCGAGCCCGAGTCGAAGTGAAAGTGAACGCGGTCCGCGAATGACGAGTTGGTGATGTGCTCGCGAAATGCCGTGCGCTCTGGTGAGCGCGTACAGTAATGCAGCTCGAAATCGGCACCGCGGCGCGCCAAGTGCTCGGTCATGCACAGGATCGGTGTGATGCCGATGCCACCGGCCAGCAGCAGCGAGCGCTCCGCTGACGCGAGCCCGAAATGATTGCGCGGCTGACTGATCTGGACCACATCCCCCGGCTGCAGCTCCTCATGCATCGCGCGCGAACCACCACGGCTGCTCGGATCACGCAAGACGGCTATGAGATATCGCTGCCGCTCGTCGACGCCGCTGCAAAGCGAGTACTGCCGGATGACGCCGGGCCGAACATGTACGTCGATGTGCGCACCGGCGCTGAACGGGGGCAACAGCCGACCGTCAGGATCGATCAGCTCGAAGGAGCAAATGTCCTGCGCTTCGCGCCGCTTGCGAGCTATGCGGACTGCGATCAGTGGACGGGTCATGACATGGGGACTTCAGACACAGGTCGCGCTCGATCCGCACTTCATCGCGAGCGCAGTGCGAGGCACGCCGCTGCGAGTGTCGTTGCGGGCCGTACACAAGCTGCCGACGGCACGGTGCTCTATTGATCCAGTATCGCAAACGACATCGCGCCGATGCCCGTTGCCCAGGCGCGCACCGGCTCGTAAGCCGCTACCTCACCCCGAAAGCGCTGCAGTGCTCCGGCGAGAGCGATCCAACTCAGCAGTTCCACCGCGCCGGCGCCCGCCGAGCTGAAGTCGTCGGGCGTGTACTTCGCCAGCTGCTCCAGATCGCCGCGGACCAGATGATCGAGAAATGCCTGGTCGAATGCCGTATCGATCGTGCCGTGACCGCGTTCACCCGGATCATGCGACATGCCGCCGGTCGCAATGATGCCGACGCGGCGTGGCCAGCTTCGAGCAACCTCGCCCACGACGCGCCCCAACGCCAGCGCGCGACGCCCCGTGGGGAGCGGCGGCGACAAAGTGTTGATGAAAATCGGCACGATCGGCAGATTCATCCGCGGCAGCAGGAAGTGCAGCGGCACCATCGTTCCGTGATCCAGCTGAAGCTCATACGAGAAGCCGGGCTCGACATCGTGACGGTAACAGGCCTCGATGATTGCGCTCGCAAGCTCCGGGTCGCCCTGCAACCGCGTGCGCTTGATCTTCAGCCAGGGCTCGATCGGGCCCTGGTACTGCTCCGCGCGACCGATGCAGTACGGGCTGACGTGGTCCAGAAAGAAGTTGGCCCAATGCTCCGAAGTGAACAGCACGAGCACATCCGGCTGCGCAGCGGCGAGCTCGGCGCGGAGGCGCTCGAAGGAGGCATAGAGCCGCTCCCGCTGCTCGGCCGGCGCCGCGTCGCGCCAGGCAGTGATGCCCGGCGCGTGTCCCATCGCACAAGCGTAGGAAATCGCCATGATCAACCGCCTCCTGACGAAATTTCGGACCGGCCAGCGGCAGCGCGGGCGCGGCTGCGCGTGCAAGCGGACGAGACAGTCACCACTAACCACCCTCCCCGCGAATGGCGGCCAAGTAGTCCTTCTCGGCCACCGAGTGCATGATCGAAAACGGCCGCAACAACAGGCCGTGCACGCCCATTCGGTACAACGCGCCGTAATCTCTGCGCACCAGAGCTGCGCGCTCGGCGTCGGTCAGCTCATACCCCGCAAGGAGTGTTTCCGGAGTGCTGCGAAAGCGCTCACGCGACTCGGGGTTGCGGTTGATGTCCCGGATCACTTTCTGCAAAGCGTATATCGACATCGTGCGCCTTCAGGATTCACGATGTTGCGCAGTAGCTTGGGAGCGCGGAAGTTCAGATCGCATCGTCAACGCTGCTCACCATCGAGATGATCGATCCAGCGCAGGCCGTCGATCACCTGCGAGAACGTCGTCGAAGCGGCGAAGGTGACGAGCACCGCCTGGCGCAAGGCGTCGAGCGTCACGCCATCCTTGAGGAGGCGGCGCGCATGTGTCTTGAAGCTCGCCTCGCTGCCCGACGTGACCAACGCACCTAGCGTAATCAATTCGCAAGTGTGCGCGTCCAGCGGCCCTGCAGTGCGGACTGCTTTCCTCAGCGCCTGAAACGCCTCGGCGCTTGCGCCGCTATAGCGCTTCAGATACTCGACGGGGTTGAACGCGGTTGCCGACATCACTTGCTAGCCTTGAGATGAGGGAACTCACCGAGGTCCACGCCGAGTTTGCGCTCGCGCGCGCGCTGGTAGATCACGGCGGCAAGCGCGATATCCTGGATACCCGTGCCGACGGACTTGAAGAGAGTGATCTCTGCGGCGCTGATGCGCCCTGGGACCGCACCGATGGTCAGTTCGGACAATTCGTGGACGCTGCCGGGCGGTATGGCATCCAGCGCTGCCACTGCATCGCCAGCCTCCGCGAAAACGCCCTCCTTGGTGTCGACGACGATGCGGGCACAACGCTGGAACGTCTGCACGTCGATCTCGCGCTGATCGCGGCGGGCGGTACCGACGGAATTCACGTGCATCCCGGGCTTCAGCCAACGCCCCATTAGCACCGGCTCGCTCGATTTCACGGCCGCAAGGACGATGTCGGCACCCGCGACAGCGTCTTCGGCACTGCTGGTGTCCGTGATGTCCATGGTGTATTCGCGCCGAAAGTCATCGACCAGCCGCCTGCGGTTCGCCTGAGTGGGACTGAACACTCGTACCGACTTCACGAAGCCCGCCTCCTGCATCCCGTACAGCTGAGCGCGCGCCTCCACGCCGGAGCCGAGCAGCGCCACGACCGCCGGGCCAGGGCGCGCGAGCCGTCGAGTCGCCACCACGCTCGTCGCGCCGGTGCGCAACGTAGTGAGGTGCTGCGCGTCCATGATGCAGACGAGCTCGCCCGTATCCATCCGGTACAGATGGACCTGATAGCGCACACCTTGCCCCGGGGCGAGATTCATGGCCTTGAAGCCCATCCAGCCCGATTTCTCCAGGGCGACCGGCCCGACGCGGAGCCAGCCGCCGCGAGCCTTCATGTTGATCCGCTGCGGCAGGAGTGCCCCGCCCTGGCCCTCTTCGAAGAATGCGCGCTCCATTGCGTCGATCGCATCGGCCATTCCGACGACGGAGCGCACGACATCGTGAGTGAGAAGGAGCGTCACGTCGTGCTCTCAGCAGGGGTTGCGCCCTTGATAGAACGCGACCGCGTCCTCGTCGGGGATGTCGAACCCGCACTTTAGGAGCGGCTCGCGCACGCTGCGCATCTGCGAGTCGTTGAGCTTCATGACCGGCTGACGCATCGGCCCGCCGTTGTAGCCATGCAGCCAGCCCTGATACTTCCAGAGATAACGGTGGATGAAGTTGCCGCCCGCGAAAGTCGTCTGAATCGCCGCGCGCGCCTGCCGCGCAGGATTGATGCGCCAGTAGATTTCCATCGCATCAGGGAAGCGCTTTTCGAGCAGCAGCTTGAAATATCTGGGCACGGCGTCGCCCCAGTACTCGTAGTTGCTCGTGCCCAGCCACTGCTGGCCGAACATTTCAACGGTGAGCGGCGAGTGCGCTTCCAGCGGATCGGAGAACAGCACATGCTTGCCCTTCAGCATCTTCCACAGCTCCAGATCGCCCGCGATGCCGGGCCGGCCGACTTCGTACTTCACCGCCACGACGTTCTCGATATCCGCGGCTCGCGCCAGTACCCTCGGCGGATAGCCGCTGGGATGCAGCCGCGTCAGGTTCATCTGCACCGTGGCAAACAGGCACACGGCCAGATTCGTCTGCCCGGCAACCCGCTCGAGATATCCGTAAAGCTGGTCCTTGCTGCGCGGATAGAACCAGTTCGGCTGACCCAGCAGCACACCCGACACGCCGATGGCTTCGCCGGCCCGGGCCATCTCGACGGTTTGCTCGGGAGTATCGAATACCCCGTGAATGAGGAAATGCTGGCGGCCTTTGGCTTCGTCGACGGCGATCTCCATGAAGCGGCGGTACTCTTCGAGACTGGTGCCGCACTCTGAAACCAGCAGCGCGCCCCAGTAGCCCAGCTCGATGTTGCGCCGGACGTCGTGACGGATTGCCTGCTCGTTGAGTTCGCGCAGGTCCGAGCTGTAGCTCGGCATCACGACGTTGCACACGCCCCGCCAGTGTTCAGCAGCCCATTCCTTGGCGTTGGCGCGCGAGTATTGCATGCGACCTCCGGCTGACCGCGCAAACATATGGACGATGATCGCCAGAATATTGTCTGACAATCCTGAACGTGTCAACCTCGGCCAAAAGCAAGCCCGCAGGCTTCCAGTCCAGCGGGTCGCGCCGCGAGTGCCGCTTTGCCTTACAATCTGCGCCCACCGATGAGATTAGACGCAGCCATGCCGAAAACCGCCGCCGTCAAGGTCGAATCCCGCGCGCAGTCGACTGTCATTGAGCAGGCGGTCAGGCGGCTACGCGATGCGATCATGCTCGGCGAACTGCAGCCTGGACAGAAGCTCGTCGAGGCAGACTTGTGCCGCGAGCTGAAAATCAGCCGGCCGTCGCTGCGCGAAGCGTTGCGGATCCTCGAGGCCGAGCGGCTCATCGAGATCATCCCGAATCGCGGCCCGTCGGTGGCCAAGCTCGGCTGGCAGGAGATCGAAGCCATCCACGACGTATGGTCACTGCTGACCAGCGAGGCCGTGGCCCGCTTCGTTGAAGCGGCGAAGCCGGAGGATGCCGCGGCGATCAAGAAGATCCTCACGCAGCTGCTCGCGACACTGAACACGGAGCGGGCGCTCGATCAGCTCGCCGCCACGAATGCGTTCTTCTCGCACATTCTTACCGGCTGCGGCAACGCGGTGCTGATCGACGTGATCCACTCACTGGTCTCGCGCCTGAATTTCCTGCGCGCTCAGGCGCTGCGCTATGAGGGCTGGCGCTATCTTTGCGCGCACGAGATCCAGGAGATCGCCGTGGCCATCGCAGCCAAAAACCCGGCGGCGGCCAAGGACGCGACCAAGCGTCACATCAATTCCGCCTGCGCGGCCGCGAAACAGGTGGCAGTGCTGCCCCAGGCATCGCTGTCTGGCTCGGGCAAGCAGCGCGCTGCCGGAGCATCAGGCACGAAGAGTTGAGGCGGGAGTGATCGCCGATCGACACGTCAGGTATAAACAAAGCCGGCATTGACCGGCAGCACCTGTCCCGTCAACGACAAAGCGCCCGGTGTCAGCAGGAACGCCACGACATCCGTGATGTCTTCCGGAAACTGCGGCCCTGGTACGGCGCGCCGCGACTCGTATTCGCGATGCCGCGATTCGGGCACGTACTCGGTCGCCTCGTTGCGCATGATGCCCGGCGCGATCGCCACTACGCCGATACCGCGCGGCCCGAGCTCACGCGCCAACGAGCGCGTCATGGAAATGACTGCGCCCTTGCTCGTGACATAGGCGAGCAGCCGTGGCGGCCCCCACAAGGCCGTATCGGAAGCGAGATTGACGATACGGCCCTGGCCGCCTTCGGCGAAGATCGGTGACAGCGCCCGTGTCACGAGCCAAGTGCCCCGAACGTTGACTCGCATGACCCGGTCCCACAGCTCGATGTCGATCTCCTCGAACGCGGCGCCGCCGACCTTGGTGGCGATTGCAGCGTTGTTGACGAGACCATGGATCACGCCTTCGCGCCGCCGGATCTCGCTGGCAAACTGCTCGATCGAAGCCGGTTCGGCGAGATCGACAGGAACGAAACGCGCGTCCGTGCCACGGCTGACCAGCTCGCGCGCGGTTTGTTCGCCCTGATCTGCCAGAATGTCGCCGAGTACGAGCCGCGCGCCTTGCCGCGCGCACCGCTCGGCAATAGCACGACCCACGCCGCGCGCGGCTCCGGTGATAACGACGGTGCGCCCGTGCAACACGCGCTCGTTACCTCTCATCGCCGCGCGATGCTGCTCGTGGCGAGCGCCGCGCCCTGGTCCTCGATCTCGATCTGGTCTTTCGCGTGCTTCTCGATGAGCCGGCGAATGCGGGCCACGCCGACATCGTGCTGATAGAGATGCTCATGCGCGCGTGCGTCGTCCGGCAGGCTGACGAGGATGTCGCGATCCTGCTCCAGCACGTACCAGTGTCGCGACTCGAACAGCGCCCGAAACACGAAACGCCACACCTCGCGCTCGAGGTCGGAAACTTTTCGCGTGCGCCAGAAGAACAGCCGGCAAGTGGATTCGTCGACGGGCGTGACGCAGGGAATCACTATCATCGGCCCACCGGGCCCGCCTGCGGGCGGGTAAGGAATGATGACGCGGTTGTAGATCATCGACCCATGCACGACCGCCTCGACCCAGTCCAGGTTGACGCCCTGCTGGCCGACGCGATTCGCAATGAAGCCCTGCGGCGTCTCCTGCAACCGCACCGTGTCCTGTCTGATCCCCTCGCCGAGTGTGAAGGTGTCCGCGTGAAGGTAGATGCCGTGCATCGGATCGACGAGGTTGTCGAGCACGTAGTGATAGTTGCAGCTCCACGGCGCCGAGCACAGGAAAGTCGCATACTCGTCGCTCGCAAGCTCATGCGGCAGATCGAGCTCGCGAGGTTCGGGATGCTGAGCGCTGGGGAAATACGCGAAGATGCCGTCACTCAGCTCGCGCACTGCGTAGCTGGTCACGGCCTTGCGTCCCTGCAGCGGGCAGTTGGTGATCGCGGGCACATCGACGACCTTGCCGTCACCGTTTACTGTCACACCGTGATAACGGCAGCTGATGTCGTCTCCGACGATTGCGCCGCGCGAAAGTCGAGCTCCACGGTGCGGGCATCGGTCCTCCACGCAGCGGACATGACCATCCGCCCCGCGCCATAGGACGAGTTCGCGGCTCAGCGCCCTGACCCGGCACGGCTTGCCCGGATGAACATCTCCCGACTTCGCGATGACGTACCAGCGCCCAAGCAGACCCTGCTTGATGCGAGCTGCGATGCGTTGTTCAGTGTCCATACCTGATGACATGTCTACCCCGCCCCGCCCCGTTCAATGCCTGTGATCCAGCCGGCCGCAGCGCTCATGACTGAGCGTCGCCAGTAAAGGGCGGGTTCCCGGCGTAGGCGGCATCGAGAGACGCATTGATCAAACGCAACTCATCTTCCAGCACGCCGGCGCTCCAGGCGCCTGCAGCGCCGGAAGGCCGCGGCACTTTCATTCGCTGCAGAGCTGCACTGACTTCATCGAACTGATGCTGCCCGCCGGCAAAGATCCGCTCCAGCGCGACAGCCAAGCGCTCCTCGGCTTCGCTCAGCGCTCTGGCGAGTGATTGTTTCTCGTAGCTCATGTCAATAGATTCGCCTGGGCATCGGCCCATCCGCGCGCTCATGATTGTCTGACAATTAAGTGTAGACGTATAATCCCGGCTGTCAACCGCATGAAGCCCATGCGCGCGCGATTGCAGACGTTGCGGCGTTGGGCGCGACGCGAGCATGCCGGCAGGCTGCGCGTCGCCGTCAGGGTCAAACAGTCCTGTCGCCGAAGCGTGCGTATCGTATGAATTCCAGACCACACGACGAGGGTGACGAGCGTGGCAGAGCCCGAACAGATCACAGTGCTGGACGCAAAAGTAAGGGCGGCGTTGCCCCGCCGACGCGGCCTGTACTACGGCGGTGCATGGCACGAGCCGGCAGGCGGTTATGCGGAGACCTTCAGTCCATCGACCGGCGAGACACTAGGGCAAGTTGCTGAAGCAAACGCTGCGGATGTGAATGCGGCCGCGCACGCCGCTCGCGAGGCTTTCCGCAACTGGCATCGCACGACGCCGCGCGAGCGCGCCGGTGCGCTTCGGAGGATTGCGGCCGCAATACGCGCCCATGCGGATGAGCTGGCGCTGCTTGACGCAGCTAATTGCGGCAACCCTGTGAGCCTCATGGTCCGCGACGTGCACGATGGCGTGGAGTACATCGAGTACTTCGCTGGTCTGACAATCGAGCTAAAGGGGGCTGTCACGCCGATGGGCGAGGACGTCGTGAACATGACAGTGCGGGAACCTTACGGCGTCTGCGCGCGCATTCTCGCCTACAACCATCCTCTGATGTTCGCTACGATGAAAATCGCGGCGCCGCTCGCCGCCGGCAATACGGTGGTCGTGAAGCCGCCGCCGCAGGCGCCGCTCTCCACACTGAGAATGTTCGAGCTGATCGAAGGAATCCTGCCGCCCGGCGTGCTGAACCTGGTAACCGGCGGCAGGGAATGCGGCGAAGCGCTTTGCGCGCACCCTCTTGTACCCGTAGTCAGCCTGATCGGCAGCGTACAGAGCGGCCGCGCGTGCGCGACGACAGCAGCGGACCGCCTCAAGCACGTGATCCTCGAGCTCGGTGGCAAGAATGCGCTGATCGTCTATCCCGATGCCGATGTCGCGCGCGCTGTTACTGCGGCGGTGCGCGGCATGAACTTCGCGTGGTGCGGGCAGTCGTGCGGCTCCACCTCCCGCCTGTTCGTGCACGAATCGCTGCACGATCAAGTGCTGCAGGGTGTTGTGGAAGCCATCAAGTACTACAAGCCCGGCCTGCCGACGCACCCGGAGACGACCATGGGTGCGGTCATCTCCAACGCGCAGCTGGAGAAAATCCTGAGCTACGTGGAGATCGGCAAGTCCGAAGGCGCGCGGCTCGTGGCAGGCGGCAAGCGACCCGACGATCCGCGGCTGTCGCGAGGCTTCTTTGTCGAGCCGACTGTGTTCGCCCAGGTCACACAGAGCATGCGTATCGCGCAGGAGGAGATCTTCGGGCCGGTGCTTTCGGTCCTCAAGTGGCGCGACGAGGACGAGATGTTTGATCAGGTCAACAGTGTCGACTACGGCCTCACGGCAGCCATCGTTACCACGAGTCTTGCAAACGCGCATCGCGCGGCGCGGCGGGTCGAAGCAGGATTCGTCTGGGTCAACAACGCGGCGCCTCACTACGTTGGTGCGCCGTTCGGAGGCTACAAACAGTCCGGCATCGGCCGCGAGGAGTCGATCGAGGAACTCTACGCCTTCTCCCAGACGAAGAACATCAACATCACACTCTAATATGGGTGCGGCCGCAGGCTGTCAGAGAGTCTGCGGCACCGGCTGGCTACTTCGCACTCTCGTCGTAGTAGTGGATCTCGTAGAGCAGGCACCCGCGTTCGGATTTGAAAGGCCCGTGCCATGTACCGGGCGGACGACATGCGTAGGTTGGCGCTTCGAACGCCTCGCCGCCCTTGCCCGCGGCGTCGTTGCCAACTATGAGGTCGCCGGAAATGAGATATACCTCTTCCCAGTGATCATGTACGAACGGCGCTGTCGTGAAAGCACCCGGTTCGAAACGCAGCAGCCGCGTACGGCTGCCGGACTTGTGCGGCTCGTCGATGTCGCTCGCCAGAATCTTCTGCCGAATGTCCGGCGGATACCCTTGTGGAGACTGCCAACCGCTGCTCAGGTCGATGCGGTGGAACTCCAGATGCGGCTTGTTCATCGGCATTGTGATCGCCCCTTGCGAGCTACCGCACTGCGCGCCGGCTGCTTGTCATAGATAGCGCGCTACGTTACGCCGAAATGACTCGATGTGGCGGCGCATGGCGGCTTCGGCCGCCGCGCCGTTGCGTTTCTTCACGGCGGCCAGGATCGCCTCGTGCTCGTCCTGAACCTTGACGTGATGCTCCGGCGCGTTGAGTGAAATGAACCAGAAGCGCAGCGCCCGCTCGTGCAATCGGCCGAGCAGTTCGCTCAGTACATCGTTGGCCGCCGCGCGGGCCAGCGTTGCGTGAAACTCACGATCGAGCTCCATCAACTGCTTGACGTTGCGACCGGCAGTCCGCGCTCGCGCGAGGATGTCCGCCATCTCCTCGATATGAGCCTGGTCAGCGCGCTCGGCCGCGAGCCGGGCGCAGTAGGTTTCATTCAACAGACGGACATCGATGATCTGCATGACCTCATCGAGGCTGACGGGTTTCACGATGACGCCGCGGCGCGGAATCACCTGTACGAGCCCGTCGTGCATCAGCCTGTCCAGTGCCTGGTGCACGGGCGTGCGTCCGATACCGAACGTCACGCACAGCTGCGCTTCGTTCACGTACTCACCGGGCTTGAGCGCACACGTGATGATGCTGTGCTTAATTGCCTCGTACGCTGTATCCCGCAGCGACGAGCTGGCTGCGGCAGCCGTGGCGGCACGGTCTGGAATCTGGCGCCGTGCAACTTTCGCGCTCATGATGTGCAGCCTCACTCCACCACAGGCAGGCTCGATACGGTGTACTGATGGCGGATCTTGCGCTCGAGCACCGGATCCTCCAGCTCGAACATGAACCGCTCCGACGGCCGGACGCCGCCGTGCGCCGCGAGGGTCCCACAAAGCATCAACGTGCCTTCAGGCAGATTCACCTCTCCAGTGAATCGCGAGATCAGATCGGCTGGATCGAGCATCGCATCGACGGTGCCTTCCTGATACAGCTCCGGCGCGTCAGCGCTGCCGATGTACGACCGCAATTTGAGACGGTTCCAATGCGGCAGGACGTCGTCGAACGGCCAGAAGAGCGGCGCGATGGGCTTGTCGCACATCTGCTTGGAAACCGTGACGTTGTACGCCTCGACGTGTCGATCTGTGTGATCCGACCCAACGCCGAGCCAGAGCCGACCGCCGGCCTGCAGCAACACGAACTCCACTTCACCGCTCGAATACGAGCCGCTCACCTGAATGGCCTCATCGACCGTGACGCGAGCGGCCGACACGCGGTAGAAGATGGGCGTTGTGCTCGGCGGGCGCACGCCGAGCGCTTCGAGCTCGGCGATGTGCCGATTCACGGCGTCGCGGTCGCGCCCCGTCCAGCCTGCTACTACCGCTTGCCGGATCGTGACGGCGGGCGCCGGCTCGGGGCCGCGTGCGGCCAGCACCAGTGGGAGAGACCGACCCTGCATATGAACCCGATGCCGCAGTGAGTTGCGAGACACGCCACGACGGCGCGACAGGATCATATCAGCTGCTAAAATGCTTGTGAAATATCACGGTGCTTTCACCGGAGAAGTTCTCATGCGAACACTCGCACAGCTCGTTGCCGATCTCGAAGGACGCCGCACTTCGAGCCGCGCGCTCGTAGAGGAATGCGTGGCGCGGATCGAAGCACCCTCAGGAGAAGGCGGGCGCGTCTTCGTGAAATACGACGCACCCGGCGCGCTCGCCGCCGCCGACTATCACGACCGCATGCGTGACCTCGGAGCGGCCGCGTCCCCCTTCGCCGGGATACCCATCAGCATCAAGGACCTCTTCGACGTCCGCGGTGAGGTCACGACCGCCGGATCAGTCGTCCTGCGCTCCGCGCCGGCGGCTGAACGCGACGCCCCGGCCGTCGCGCGGCTGAGAGCCGCCGGCTTCATTTCCCTGGGCCGCACCAACATGACGGAGTTCGCCTTTTCCGGCCTCGGGATCAATTCGCACTACGGAACGCCGCTCAACCCTCACGAGCGACGAGTCGGCCGGATTCCTGGCGGCTCCACCTCCGGAGGCGCCGTATCAGTGGTGGACGGCATGGCGTACGCCGCGCTGGGAACGGATACGGGCGGCTCCTGCCGAATTCCTGCCGCGTTGTGCGGCGTCGTGGGCTTCAAGCCGACCGCGCGGCGAGTGCCGCTCGACGGCGCGTTTCCGCTGTCGCAATCACTGGATTCCATCGGACCACTGGCTGCGTCGGTGGCAGACTGCGCGACGCTCGATTCCCTGCTGAGCGGCGAATCCGAGCTGGCAGAGATCGAATGGCCGCTCGCCGGGCTGCGGCTCGCTGTACCGCAATCCCTCGTTCTCGACGGCCTGGACCAGCAAGTCGCCCGCTCTTTCGAGCGTGCGCTGTTGAAACTCGCTGCAGCCGGTGCGCGCATCACCGATATCCCGCTGGCAGAGCTGAAGCAGTTGCCTGACATCAACCGCAAAGGTGGTCTCGTAACCGCCGAGGCGTACGCGATTCACCGCGAGCGCCTCGACACGGGCGCCTCGGCAACGCTTTACGATCCCCTCGTGCTGAGCCGCATCCTGCGCGGCCGTCAACAGGACGCGGCCGATTACCTCGAGTTGCTGCGGATCCGTGCAGACCTAAGGCGGCGTGTCGAAGCCATGCTTGCCCCGTACGATGCGGTCCTGATGCCGACCGTACCGATCGTCGCTCCGCCGCTCGCACAGTTGCAGCCTCAGGACGAATACACGCGCGTAAACATGCTGATGCTGCGCAATCCGTCGATCGCCAACTTCCTGGACCGTTGTTCCATCTCCATACCTTGTCACGATGCCGGGACGCTGCCTGCAGGTCTCATGATCGTTGCCGCGCACGGTGCCGACAGGAGACTGCTGGCGATCGGTACCGCGATCGAACGGCTGGTTGCACCTGCTTGGGACGTCGCTGCCTAGGCACCGCGGGACCCTCTGGCCTATCCCAATTATCTCGGCGCCGGCGGGATGGATAGATGCTGCAGAAGGTCATCCATATGGCTCAGGCTCTCAATCTAATCCGCTCTTTGAGCACTGCGGCGCGCAAGGGAGCCAAAGCGCGCGATGGAAGGCGCAGTTCACAGTGCTGCGAGTTTCGCCGCTTTTCCGGTGGAAAACTCGCGCGCTCCACCTGTCCGCCGCCGGACGACCCCGCGTATGGGTTGCAGCAGGTTCAAATACCCTCAGCGACATAGACATCGCAGGCAGCAGGAGAGGCGCACATCTCGCAGCCTGTTGCAGCTTGTCGCGCGTTGTCGCATCTATTTCACTCGAAAATCCAAGGACACCGCCGGGAAGCGACAAATCCCCTCAGCGATTTGAACTTGCACCTACTGTGCTCTCGCGCCGTTCTAGGGCCGGAGCCGCCACTGTGCCTAACTTCGCCTGATCGCAATTCTCGGAGGCCACTGGACTCCAATGGCGGCCGCTTCCTGTTACTTGCTGTTACACGTTGTCGCCCAGTGTTGCACGCTGTTGCGTTTTGCCACAGGAACGCTTGAGACGTACCGAGGCCAGGCAAGGGAAACGTAAGCGTCGCTCGAGTCTGCTCAGCTCACAGCCGTAGTTCAGGTCGACTCTATGCGCATCGAGCTGGCCGCGGAGTCTTCCCGGCTGTGACAAAACTGGTACACGCCTTTTTCGGCCAGCGTAAATGATTGACGTGTCAGCCAAAGCTGCGAGAGTCCGTGTAATCCATCATGGGGGCCACCGATATTTTTCGGTTAAGAGTCAATGGAATGCACTCGATTCATGAAAGTTATTTGAGGTGATTGCAGCGACATACCTGGGAATTTAGCAGAGCCGACTCTTACCTCAACCGCCCGCGAAGTCTCGCTGTCGTTCGATCACGTGCATTGAGGTCTACGGAACACTGCGTGCGTGCCGCTCACCACGTTCTCGCCAGAAGGGGCGACTACGCTGGCCTTTGTCCTTGAGGAACGCAATCGTTTTCTCGAGATTGTCGCGACCGTGCTTCGTGTCCAGGCGGCCCGTGTACGTGTGATCCAGCAGCGCTTCGCTCGCTTCATAGAAGTTGAACACATAGTCGACATCGTGCCGGGCAAGGGCTTGGACCATCGCCTTCGCGTGATCGGGAACGGTGTCTGGCTGGTTGCCGTCCGTGATGTACGTCGGCGGATAGCGCGGGTTGACGTGAGCGATGATGTCCATCTGCCGCGCCTGCACGCTGCTCTCCAGATCCTTCGTACCCAGGTACGCCCACCAGATGGCATTCATTCGCCAGCCGAAGCCCGATGTCTTCAACGGCGCGGAAAACAGCGCCAGAGCCTTTACACGCGAGCGCTCGATCGCAGGCTCGATGCCGACATCGGCGGCGTAAGCCGGGTCGGACAGCACGAGGCCGTACTGCCCTGTCATTTGCGCCCCCGCGCTCCCGCCCATGATGGCAACCTGCGTCATGTCGAGCCCGTGTTCGCTCGAATGCTCGTTCAGGTATTTGATCGCGTCATTCAGCTGGTTCAACTGCGTGGGATAGCGATACGCTGGAGCCAACGCGTAGGTCATGCTCACGAGATTGAAGCCCGCGTCCATCATGGATGCGACAAACCTGTCCATGCTCGCAGCGCCGCCGCCCGCCAGCGGATCGCCGAGCTGCTGGCTGCCCGCGAACCATCCGCTCCATGTATGAAGATGACGGTCGGACGCGTCACGCCGAGATCCGCGGTCGGATACCAGATATCGAGATAGCTGTTCGGATACCTGTCGCCGTATGCAAGATTCGTCTTAACGCGCACGCCGTCGCTGAGCACCCGGTCGATCGGAGCCGTTCGAGGCTGGAACGAATTGGGTTCGGCGTCCCATTGCCAATAGAGAAACGACTGCAGGACTTTGATCGAGCCGTCCTGGCTGTACGCGATGAGAAAGACTGCGACGACCAGTATTGCCGCGAGACCGAGCACACCGCCGAGAAGCCACTTGAGGACGCGCATCACGGAGAATCAGCGGAGGAATGGGCGCTCACCGCCAAGACACGGCAGCCCTTACCTATAGTTCCAGGCGCCGCACGGATCACCGGTCGAAGCAAAGAAATCCGGCTCGTCGTCGGCGATGTTCGTGACCGCCAGCTGCGTGGGATCATGCGCCAGGCTCGTTCTTGTATCACCGGCCCCCGGTCCTCGTGTTTTGAATGCGCACCAATCCATCGATCTCCGCGAATGGTTTGCCGCGGGTCTCGCGCGCAATGAGCGCAGCTGCAAACGTCACAGCTGCGGCGCAGGCGACGTAGACGGCAACCGCGAATGCCGATCCTGTGCTCTGCAAGAGCGCAATGGCGATGATCGGCGCGAGCGAACCGGCGACGATCGAAGTGAGCTGGTAGGCGAGCGAAACACCCGAATAGCGCATGCGTGTGGGGAACATTTCCGACAAGAACGCGGCCTGCGGACCATACATCGCGCCGTGCAGCAGCAGGCCGACAACGATGGCGACGATCACCGCCGATGTAGTCGCGCTGTCGAGCAAGTTGAAGAACGGGAAGGCCCAAATACCTGTGCCGAGCGCCCCTGCCGCATACACCCACCTGCGACCAATGCGATCCGACAGCGCACCGAACACAGGGATGCAAAGAAAGTGCGCCGCCGAGCCGATGAGTAGCGCATTGAGGGCAGTCTGCCGAGAGAGCCCGACCACTTGGGTCACGTACGTGATCGAAAATGCCGTGATGATGTAATAGCTGATGTTCTCGCCCAAGCGCAGACCAGCGCCAATCGCAAGTGCAGCTGGACGTTTGCGCATCGCTTCCAGAGCCGGCGCAGGCTGTGTTTTCGCTTCGCGCTGCAGCTCTGCAAATACCGGACTTTCCTCGATGCTCATTCGCACCCACCAGCCGATTGCGATCAGCACGGCGGAGAGCAGGAATGGAATGCGCCAACCCCAAGCGAGGAAATCATCTTCGCTTTGTAGCGCCGCCATCAGCGCAAGCACGCCAGCGGCAAGCAGATTTCCCAGTCCCACGCCGGCCTGCGGCCAGCTGGACCAGAAGCCGCGGCGCGCTGCATCCGCATGTTCGGCCACGATCAGCACCGCGCCGCCCCACTCCCCTCCGACCGCGAAACCCTGAAGCAGTCGCAGAACGATCAGCAGCGTCGGAGCGAGGATTCCGACCTGGTGATATGTCGGAAGGCAGCCGATGAGAACCGTCGCGACGCCCATCAGCACCAGACTGAACATCAGCAGCTTCTTGCGCCCGATGCGATCGCCGTAGTGCCCGAACACGAGGCCGCCGAGCGGGCGCGCGAGAAATCCCAGTGCATAAGTGCTGAACGCCAGCATCGCGCCTGTCAGCGGCTCGGCGTTCGGAAAGAATTGTCGATTGAAGACGAGCGCTGCAGCCGTGCCGTACAGAAAGAAGTCGTACCACTCGATCGTCGTGCCGATCAGGCTGGCCATGACCACTTTGCGCAGACTTCGATTCATGCAGCTCCCTGATCGAGGATCGCCGCGCGCAGGGCCAGCTGGAAATCTTGCTGAACCTCTCTGACCGGCTGTTGAATGAAAAGGGCGGCCGCGACATCCAGCTCTGGGTCTGCCCAACTCTCCGTTCCGTACGCGCCGCCCCAACCGAATGCACCGACGCTGCGACCATTGCCTCGGGCGGGATCTTCCACGATACGCACGCTCAAGCCGAATCCGTGCCCGCCGGTCAGGAGCGGGAACCATTCCGAGAACATGGAACCCACGTGATTGCTGGCCATCAACGAGACGGTCTCGTCCTTCAGGATGCGACGACCGTTGAGCGAGCCCTGGTTCAGCAGCATCGCCTCGAATTGCATGAAGTCATGAACGGTGCTGAACAGCCCGCCGGCGCCGCTTATATATGTGTGGGGTCCGGGTCCAAACAGCGGCTGCTGAACGCTCCATGCGCCTTCCTTCCTCTCGTATAGCGTCAGGATGCGCTCCTGCTTCTCGGGCGGAACGTTGAAGTAGGTATCCCGCATGTCGAGCGGCTCGAACAGTCGCTCGCGCAGAAACGCGTCCGCCGGCATGCCGGAGGTAATCTCGACGATGCGCAGCAGAACATCGAAGCCGGCGAGCGGGGAGTACCGCAACTTTGAACCTGGCTGAAAATCCAATGCGGCCGCTCCCAGTCGTGGGATGTAGTCGGCGAGGGTGTCGTCGGGCTTGCGTTCGATCTTGTTGACCAGCGACCCAGGCCCGGGTGACAGCCCATCACCGGAGCTCGACAATCCAGACGTGTGAGTCAGTAGGTCCTTGATCGTGATATCCCGATTCGCTGGCACGAGCTGCACTTGCGAAGCGTCTTTGGTATTCGGTGGGGCCACTGCGACTTTCATATCCTTGAACGTCGGAATGAAGCGATTGACCTTGTCGTCGATCGCGAGCTTGCCCTCGTCCATCATCTGCAGCACTGCGACTGCCGTGACGACTTTGCTGGAAGACATCATGCGAAACAGGTCGTCCTTACGCATGGGCTCGCCCGAAGTGACGTCTCGCACGCCCTGAGCCTCGTACCAGACCAGCTTGTTGTGACGAGCGATCGCGGAGACCGCACCCGTAAGCTGGTTTTTGTCTAGATACTTCTGAATCGCCGCTCGCACGTTCTCGAGACCGGCACGGGACATGCCCGCCTCCTCCGGCGCATGCAACTTCCACTCGAACTTCGATGGCCGCTCCAGCTCTCTTGAAGCTCTGCGCGCGCAGCCAGCGAGCGCTAGTGCGAGGCCCAGCCCGAGCGCGTCGCGGCGCGTGATCGAATCGATGCTCTTCAATGCCGTGTCTCCCTTAGAAACTGAAAGACGCGCCTTTAGACTCGCGGCAATCCATTGGCGCGCGCAATCGCTCCCAGCACGGCGGCGCTCGGCTTGGGTGTGCGCGCGAAGGTGGTCCGATTCACTGCAACCAGACCGTAGTAGTGCTTGTAGCCTGAGATCCACTCGTAGTTGTCGAGCAGTGACCAGTGGAGATAGCCCTTCACCGGCACACCATCGTCGATGGCGTTCTTGAGCTCTGCCAACGCGTCGGGAATCAAGCGTGCGCGGATCGTGTCGTCGGGGGAGTTGACGCCATGTTCGGTTACGATGATTGGAACCCGTGCGACCGAATGCGCATAGCGCACGGCATTCGCGAGGGAAGCCGGGTAGACCTCGCCACCGCCAGCGTTGCGCACAACGTCGGCTGCGGGCGCGACCTTGCCATTTGAATCCCACAGTTGACGTTCGTAATTCTGCACGCCAAGGAAATCGTCGGACTGAGCCGCCTCGAGCCACGGAACGTAAGATGCCGCACGGACCGTGTCGCGCAGGCTGTTCGAGCCGACCGCCTGGTCGTCCGGCATCGCCAGGGTCACGCCTACTGGAAGTGCGCCGCGCACCGCCTTCATTGCCGCTTTGCCCGCCTTGTGCGCGGCAATCATGTTGCGCGTGTACTGGTGGAGGTCTTCGACGCCGAAGGAACCGATGAGGAAGCGCTCGCTGCCCACGGCCTTGGCGGCGGCCGCGTTCATTGCATCCAGCAGCGGCTTGTACTTGGATGGCTTGCCAGCACTCGATGGGTCGTGGTGGATGTTGGGCTCGTTCAAGGTCATGGCATAGCCCATGCCCGAAGCAAGGTGGCGTGCCGCGCGGTCGCAGAACCGGGCGAAGAGATCCGGCGCCTCGGCATTTGTCCAGGCTCCGCGCGCAGCGAACCAGCGCGGAGTCGTGAAGTGGTTGAAGGTGACCATAGGCGTCAGTCCGCGCGCGTGGCACCCGTCGATCATCGCTTTGTAGTGATCGAGCATAGCGATGGAGAACATCCCGGGCTCGGGTTCAATGCGCGACCATTCCAAGCTGAAGCGATAGCTGTTCAGCCCGATCGACTTCACCAGATCCAGATCGCGCGGCCAGAGCGCAAAGCTGTTCGCCGCATCCCCCGACGGCTCGGAAAAAATCGAGGGTTTTACGTTCTCGGCCACCCATATGTCGCTGTTGATGTTGTTGCCCTCGACCTGGTGACCCGAGGTCGCCGCCCCCCAGAGAAATCCATTGGGAAAGGACCGCGCCCGCGGACTGGCGGCCATAGGGCCGGTGAGAGGCAGGATAGTCAGCGCGGCGCCCGCTCCGAGCAGCGTTCGACGTTTCAAATAGATGTCCTCACGTTATGCCCGCACTGGGGCGAGGCGCACGAGCTCCATCTCTCAGATCACACCTGAGCGCAGAAACTCGACCGCGTAGTGCGCTGCGCGCGCCGACAAGGCCATGTACGTCAGCGAAGGGTTCTGGGCGCCGCTCGACGCCATGGCTGCGCCATCGCTGATGAAGAGATTCGGCACATCGTGAGCCTGGCCATACTGATTGAGCACCGACTTGGCCGGATCGCGGCCCATGTGCGCTGTGCCCATCTCGTGAATGCCAAGGCCGACGCTGCCATCGCCCTTGTTCGCCAGCAGCACTCTGGCGCCGGCCGCAGCGGCCATGGCTGTTGCGTCTTCAACCACCTGCTCCATCATCTGCCGCTCGTTGTCGCCGCGGCCACAGTCGATGTGCACGATCGGCAAGCCCCAACGATCCTTGCGCGTCGGATGCAGCGTGACGCGGTTGCCGGGGTTCGGCAGCATTTCACCGAAACCCGCCAGCAAGAGCAGCCAGGGGCCGGGTTTTCGCAGCTTGGCCTTCAACGCGGCGCCGATCCCCGGCTGGAACTTGCTCTGCAGCTGCCAGTTGACCCGCATCACCAGGCCCTGGAAGCCGAAGCCCCGGAGAAACTTCGCCGGCTCGCTCACGTTACGATAGCGAGGGATGTAGAAGCCGTTGGGCCGCCGGCCGCGGTGATAGAGGTCCTCGAATCCCGGATAGAAGGCGATGACGCTCGCCATGTTGTGGTCCATCAGGTAGCGCCCGACTGCATCGGAGCGGTTGGCGAGGCCATTGGGCAACGCGGCCGAAACCGAATTGAGCAGGATCTGCGCAGTTGGAATCGTCGAAGCGCACAGGAAGACGACTTTGGCGTGATAGGTCTTGCCCTGCTTCGTGTTCGCGTCGATCACGCGCACGCCGGTGGCGCGCTTGGTCTTCGGGTCGTAGATGACGCTGTGCGCAATCGAGTCGGTGACGACGGTGAGATTGCCGGTGCGCTTCGCGGCCGGCAGCGTGGCGCTCAAGCTGGAGAAGTACGCGCCGAATGCGCAGCCACGGTCGCAGAGAGCACGGTATTGGCACGGAGCGCGCCCGAGCTCCGCATCCTGCTTGCGGCTCGTGGTGAGATGTGCGCAGCGACCGGGAATCACACGCCGGCCGGAAAACTTGTCCTCTACCTTCTTCTTGAAATCGAGCTCTGCAGGAGTCAGCGCCATGGCGGGCAGGAACTGTCCGTCCGGCAGCTGTTCCAGGTTCTCGGCGGAACCTGAGATGCCGGCGAAGCGCTCGACGTGGTCGTACCACGGCGCGATATCGGAGTAACGGATCGGCCAGTCGGAACCGTGCCCATCCTTGGCGTTGGCGGAGAAATCCAACTCGCTCAGCCGGTAGCTCTGACGGCCCCACATGATCGAGCGACCGCCGAGGTGATAGCCGCGAATCCAGTAGAACGGCTTGTCGGGCGGGTAGCTGTACGGATGCTCGCTGTCCTTCACCCAGAACTGCTGGGTGGCCGTGCTCATCGACCCGCCCTTACTCTGGACGGGATAATCGCGCTCGACTTCCCCCTCCGGCACCGCGCCCGCCATCGGCAGCTGCCACGGCATCAGCGAGTCCTTGTAATCCACGCGATGCTCGACGTGTCGGCCGCGTTCGATGACCAGAGTCTTGAGGCCGCGCTCCGTCAGCTCCTTGGCGGCCCAGCCGCCGCTCATGCCGGAGCCCACGACGATTGCATCGAACATTGCGTTCTCCTCAGATCGGCCCCGGACTGGCCCAGGCGCGGGTTTCGGGCGTGACCTTGATCGCCGGCTCCCATGCGCCGGGCACGTGTTCGTAACGCAGCTCCTGCGTCGCACCGATTTCCGACGAGTAGTAAAGGCGCAGCACGAGATTCTTGAGAATCGAATAGGGCGGCTTGCTGAAGTGCTCGGCGTCATAGGCCGCGATGACATCGATGCGCTGCTGTGGCGAGAGCTGCAACAGCGCCTTGCCGCCTGCGGCAATCGCCTTCGCGTCAAACTCCTTGAGCAGCACGCCGAACTCTCGCTGGTGCTCCGCGGAAGCCCAGTCGCGTATGAGCGAGTCGAGCGCCGCCGGCACACCAGCGCCGCGAGCGCCCGGCGTGTCGGTCTGCGGGATGATGATTTCGCAGATCTCGTCGAGCAGCGCGAATTCCGCTTCGTCGAAGAAGCGAGGCGTCGAGTTGCTGTTGGCCCACAGATCGATCGGCAATGCCGTCGCGACACCGCCTACCATCAGCAGCGCATCGCGCAGCAGCGCGCGGCGCGTCATCATCAGGGTAATGTGAGTGGGATCCATGTTCTGCTCGTAGTTCTCAGTCATCGCTCAGAGGTTGTTGAGATACGCGTAGCTCTTCGAAACCGCCTCGAATCGGTCGATCTTGAAGGGCGGTTCCTGCTCCACGTAGAACTGGCGAGCCCCAGCGCGATAGGCCGCGCCCAACACTTTCTTCCAATCGACGACGCCACTGCCGACTTCAGTGGAGTCCATCTTGAGCGCCTCTTTCGGCTCGCTGGGCGCATTCAGATCTTTGACATGGAGCTGGCGCACGCGACCAGCGAGTCCCTCCACGAACGCAACGGGATCGAGCCCGCCCGCGACCACCCAGCCGATGTCGATCTCGAAGAACACGAGCTTCGGATCCGTATCTGCCACCAGGATGTCCCAGCCGCGGGTTCCGGACACCGTGATGAACTCGAGATCGTGGTTGTGATAACTCAGCGACAGACCCTCGCGTCGCAGAGCCTCGCCGCGTTCGTTGAGCAGCGCGGCGGTGCGCTTCCAGTGATCGATACCCGACCTGAACGCTCGTCGCAGCGCCGTCAGCATGTCCTCGCCAGCTGCTGGCGTCACCGAGGGCAGAAGTGGAAAAGGCACGACCACGTCGCGACAGCCGAGTACTTGCAGTTGGCCCGCGAGCTGCGCCAAATCGGCCTGGACGGTCAGCGGCCCCTCTGCGCTCGCAGGGCCGGAGCCGACATGCACGGCGGTGATGGCAAGACCCGCCTTGTCAGCGGCGGCGCGTATGCGCGAGGTTTCACCGCTCTTCACGCCCGGGAGCTCGATCGTGCGGTACCCGATCGCCGCGACGCGCTGCAGAGTGCCGTCGAGATCCTCTTTGACGATCGCATCGCCGAGCGTGTACAGCTGCAAACCAATCGGCAACTCGCGGGCAGCGAAGAAACCCTTGCGGGCTGAGCCTGTCGCAACACAGCCCGAAAGATTCGGTACTGCAATCACAGCAGCAAAGCCGAGGCCCGCATGCAGGAGCGAGCGGCGATTCATCGACAGGTTCTGGTTCATTGGTTACTCACAGGCGAAATTCGCCGCCTCGTCAGTCGATCCCGAGCCCTTGTACCGCGCCACCTTCGGCCATGGACACAGAGGCCGCGTGCGCACCAGCTTTGCCTTGGGCGCGGGACCGAACAAAGCGGGCGGGTCATACTCACTCGCGATGATCCGCTCTGGCGCCTGACTGCCTTCCACCCAGCGATCGATCTGTTCGAGCACATCGAAGTCCGTCGGTCCAATGCCTCCCCCGCAATGCATAACTCCCGGCGCCATGAACAGCTTCACGTGCTCATCCGTGACCGGACCCAGCGTCTGCCGAAGTGACTTGTAGTAATCCACAGTCGCGCCGGCGGGAATCGCTGCATCGTTCCAGCCGTGATACAGCAGGAGCTTGCCGCCGCGGCCGATGAAGACACTCAGGTCCGGATCGTTCGAATTCATCATTGGAGCCATACGCTCCTCGGCCTTTGGGTAGTCGCGATCGATATCGAAGCGGCTGATGTCCCACTTGGGATCGCCGTAGACCATCCAGCGAAAAGTCTCCAAGGCGAACACGGCCTGAGCGCTGTCTTGCTTGGCGATCCAATGATCCCAATTGGCATTCAGCCCTTCGCCGCCTACCGGCATGCCTGCGTACACCTGCGTGCCATCACGCAATCGAGGGCCTTCGTAGATTTTGCCGAGAGCGGTCACTTCGCCAGCGGTTAGACACATGGACCCAGCACTGGCCTTGCATTGGAGTTCGGCAGGATCGAAGGCGCAGGTTGGGGGATTTCCGATCAGCTGGTCCTTCACGCCATCGAGCGCATCGCACTTGGCGATGACTGCGTTCTGCACCAGTTCGAGCTTGTCCTTGAGCTCTGGCGCCGCGCTGACCGCCTGGGCATTCCAGGCGAAGCTCACCATCAGCTTCGACCAAGCGGCTGCGGGAGCGCCCGCGATGATGCCGTCATAGTCCTCGGGAAAACGCCGCGCTTCCATCAACGCATCTCGTCCTCCATTGGAGCAGCCGTGAAAGTAAGCGCGTTTGACCTGCGCGCCGTAGAAGGAAGTGGCAAGCGTCCTGAGAAACCCAGCGGCAATGTGATTCGCGCGATACGCGTAATCCGTGTACTGCTCCGGGAAGTCGTGCGTGAACTTTGCCGAATTGGTGTCCGCATGGCCCGCGTCGGTGGCCATCCCGACGTAGCCCTTCTTCAGCGGCGCCAGCAACGCGAGCCCGGCTGCTGACAGTCCGCCGTTGAATCCGCCGCCTCCAAACGCCAGCAGCTTGCCGTTCCACTGCGGCGGCAACCACACTTCTGCCGTGATCTGCGATCCCGGCGCCGGCCGCAGCTTCGCAGTGACACGACAGAAATCCACGGGCGCCCTCACGTCCGGCACGCCGTTGCCGATCAGGATCCTGGCCAGCAATCGCTTGAAGAAGCCCACCTGCTGCGTCCCGCGTTCCACCAACACCGCATTTTCGATGGCCGCGGAACCCGAGCTGGTTTCAGTCAGCGCGTGGCACTGCGTTGCAAATGCGCTGAGCGCAGCGCTGTTCTCTCGAATCGGTTCCGTTGGAGAAGATCGGGAGTCGCAGGCGGCCAGGATCGTGCAAAGCGCCACCGCCGCTGCGCGCAGAAGACAAGCATGAAGATCTCGTTCGCCGAGAGAATGCCGCCTTGTGGTTGCGCAGCCTGCGCTCTTGGAGTCGCTCATCAATTTCCCTCAGGACGGCAGCTTCCATACGGCCAATTCGGTTGCGTGAACACGCCGCCGTCGACGTACAGCGTCTGGCCTGTGATGAAGTTGGATTTCGGATCAGCGAAGAACAACACCGCGTTCACCACGTCGGCAGCATTTCCGACCCGGCGCATGGGCGTAATCGCAGACCACGTCGCGGCGAAGTTCGGCGCTTCGCCGCGCGTTCTTTCATTTTCGATGGCCCCGGGCGCAACGCAGTTCACCGTGATGCCGTGCGGTCCCAGCTCGATGGCAGCGGATCGGGTGAACTGGTCGATGGCAGCCTTGGATGCCGAGTAGTTGACGAGTCTCGGAAAGGGCGCCTTGCTGCAACCGGAGCCGATGTTCACGATGGCGCCGCGTTTACCGGCAGCAATCATCTGTTTCGCTGCCTTCTGCGTGTTGAGGAAGCAACCCTTGGCGTTCGTGCGCAGCACTTGATCCCAGCTCTGATCGTCGAGTTCGAGCAGCGAGCTCCAGGTTTGCACGCCCGCGTTGTTGACCAACAGGTCGGGAGCTCGACCGCTCTCTTGCAGCAGTGCATCGAAGAACTGCTCGACATCCGTCTTGATGCCGACGTCGCAACGCTTGGCCCAGGCAAAGCGTCCTGTGGCTGACAGCTTCGCGACAGTATCTCGTGCAGTCTCTTCATGAGCGATGTAGCTGATCGCGACGTCCCAGCCTTCGCCGGCGAGCGTTTGCACGATCGCGAGTCCGATGCCCGTGTTCCCGCCTGTGACAACAGCCAATCTCGCAACACTGCTCACGGGCCACCTGCAGTATCTAAACTCACAGACTCATGCCGCCATCGACGATGATGTCGCTGCCGGTCATGAAGCGGCCCTCCTCCGAGGCCAGCAGCACAGCGATCGCAGCAACCTCTTCCGCACGCCCGAGCCGGCCGAGCAGCTGCCGGCCGATCAATGCGGCTCGTGCCTGCACCGGATCAGGTGACGCAGCAATGCGCTGATGGAGCGAGGGCGTGTCGACCGTTCCAGGGCTGATGGAATTGCAACGTACGCCTTGACTGACGAAGTCGACGGCGATGGACCGAGTCATCGCGAGCACCGCAGCCTTCGTGGCTGCGTAGATGAAGCGATTGGGCGCCGCCTTCGTGGTGGATACCACCGAAGCGATGTTGACGATCAGCCCGTCGCGGCGCGCGATCATCGCAGGCAGAAAGGCTTTCGTCATGATTTGGATGGAGCGCATGTTGATGTCGACGCTTGCATCGAAATCACTCGAGGTGCAATCGAGCGCCGTGCCCACGGCGACGAAGCCTGCGCAATTCACCAGCACGTTCACTTCCGGATGGAGCTTCGCTACTCGCTCCGCTTCCGCTGCATTCGTGACGTCCAGTTGCAGCGACTGCAGGCGCTCGGTGCTCGCCGGCAATCGCTCGGCGGAAATGTCCGTTGCAATGACGCTCGCGCCCTCGGCATGGAAAGCATCGGCGATAGCGCGACCGATGCCCTGAGCGGCGCCGGTGATGAGACAGACTCTTCCACTCAGACGAGTCACGGCGCGGGCTCCACGCCGTCAAGCCCGTTGTTAGTTGCTTGTTGCGCAGTGCCTGGGCCTGTAGCAGGTCTGCGCTGAGAAGTCTCGCTCGCTATCCGCCGGCGTTGCGCGATTTCGTCCTTGAGCTCGGCGTGTCGCTTGGCATCGATTGGGTATTTCCACAGAACGACTACAGAAATGATGACGCCCGCAAGCGGCACCAGCGTCATGATAGAGGTGATGCCATTCAGCGTCGCCGGGGTCTGAGCCTGGTTAGGTACATAGCCGATAGCGTCCAGCGTCACACCGAGAATCAGCGCGTTGATCCCAAGCGCAGATTTCTGCGCGAAAGCAGAGAATCCAAACGCCTTCGCCTCGTGGCGGACGCCGAGTTTCGCTTCGCCCCATTCAACGGTATCGGGCAGCATCGACCACGCGAGCACTCCGAATCCAGAGACACCAAGCGCGACCAGCGCAGTGCAGGCGTACGTGACCCCGACCTCTCTCACCGGAATAAGATACAGCGACAGATATCCACTCGCGGCCAGCGTTGAGGCGATCATCCACGCATTGCGTTTCGATGAGCGGTTCGCAAGCATCACCCAGGCTGGCGCAAAGAGAATCAACGCTACAGGAATCATGACGAGCGCGATGGATTCAGCACCCGGTTTCGCTTCGAGCACGTACTTGAAGTAGTAGAGAATGTTCTTCGAGAACATCGTCATCGCCATGGATACGACGATGAGCACCGTGAAGATCTGCGCCAGCGGGACGTTGCGAACGAGCTGGGTGAAGAATGCGCCGATATCGCGCCAGACGGCTTCATGCTGTTGAGTCTGATCGACCTCTGGCTCGCGCATCACAAAGATCACGTAGAGCATGGTCGCGAACGTCAGCACTCCGCCGCATATTGCCGCAAGCACGTAACCCTGACCTTCATCTGCGGCGTACCGATGCACGATCGCCGGCGTGAGCAGCGCGACCGACAAACCGCCGATGCCCGCACCAATCATCCGCATTCCCGCGAGCGTAGTGCGTTCCTTCGAATCCCCGGACAGACGCGCCTGCAGCGACGAGAACGGGATATTCGCCATTGCAAAGGCAGTTCTCAAAAAGCAATGCGTGAACGCAACCCACGCGACCAGCGCGACCCCGCTGAAACCCGGGTTCCAGAACGCGAGGCAATATGAAAGCGCCATCGGCACCGCAGCGATCGCGATCCACGGACGGTACTTGCCCCAAGGAGTGCGCGTGCGATCGGCGAGGACGCCCACAATCGGATCGAAGACGGCGTCCCAGATCAGTGCTGCCATGTACACCGCGCCCGCGACGGTGGGCGAAATGCCGAACACGTCCGTGTAGACGTACATCAGAAACAGGCCAGTTCCTTGCCAGACGACATTGAAACCCATGTCGCCGATGGCGAATCCGAGCTTGGAAGACGCTGGCAGTCGTTCTGAAGGTTTCACTGGGGATGTACTTCAACCGATGCCGACAGCGGCCGCACCCTGGTCGGAGAGATAGCCGAACGTGCCCGGGTCTCCCGATTGCGACTCTGCCTGCGACAGACTGTTGTGGCGGGCGATGTCGCCAAGAACGAGTGCTGAGGGCTTGATCTGTCGACGCTGCGTCTGGCGATCGACTCCGATGAGCCCGAAGCGCGGCCCATAACCGGAGAACCATTCGTAGTTATCGAGCAGCGACCAATACAGGTAGCCAAGAACCTGTGATCCGCCGCCGATCTCTGTCTTGAGCCCCGCCAGCGCTTCGCGGATGAACGCGCAGCGACGGGTGTCATCGTGTCCCGCCCATCCATTCTCGGTGACGAGGATTGGCGTCCGGATGCGCTCGCGGACATAGCGGCAAGTTGCGGCAAGCGCCTCGGGTCGATCCTCCCATCCCATCTGCGTCTGGGGACGACCCTGAATGACCGAAGTCTGCCCGTTCGCGCCCATCATGACCCGCGAGTACGTCTGCACGCCGATGAAATCATCGTGGCGAGCAGCATCGAGGAACGGGTCATACACCTTGGCGCGATATGCGTCTCGCAATGCCTCAGCACCGGGCTCCGCCTCAACTTCCTGAAGTGACAGGGTGACGCCCACCTTGCACGAGGGATGGACGGCCTTGATTGCATCGCGACCGCGCAAATGCGCAGCGATGCCCTGATCGATGACCGCCTCGGGCGGCGCCAGAATGAAGATGTTGTCCAGCGCCGCACCGAGAGCAGCCTCCGCCGCAGCCTTGATCGCCGGTCCATCGTCGCGCTCGAGCCGCTTGCTTAGCAGCTTGCGCACATACATGGGAATGTTCAGTTCGTTGATCGTGCAGGCGAAGGGAAAATCCTTCAGACCCTTCGACGCAGTTTCGCAATAGCGCGCGAATCGTTCGCTGAAGCGCTTGTCGAGCAGACCGCCCTTGCGTGCCTGCCACAGCGGCAAGGTGAAGTGATGAAACGTGAGGATCGGTGTGATGCCGCGACTGTTGCAGGCGTCGATGCAGCGCTGATAGTGCTCCAGCACCGACTGCGAGAACTGCCCCTCCTCCGGTTCGATGCGCGCCCATTCGATCGAGAAGCGGTAGGCATTGAGACCGAGCGCCGCGATGATCGCCACGTCGTCATCGAAGCGGTGCCACTGATCGCATGCGCTGCCTGAAGGCTCGCGAAACATCGAGGGCGTGGCCTGCTCGAGCGGCCATAGATCGCAGTTGGTGTTGAACCCCTCGACCTGATGCGCGGCGGTCGCCGCGCCCCACAAAAACTTCTCCGGAAAGCTCGTATTCATTGGCGACTGCGCAGACGAACACGGCATCCAGACCGGGGAAGGTCTGGACGCCGTGCTGAAGTCTACCTAGAACCTCGCCGTCAATTGCGCCGAGTAGGTTCGACCGAACGGCAGGCCGTACTTGAAGTGCCACGAGCCGGGAGGATCGCCCGAGGGCGTGAAGAAGTCCGGTTCCTCGTCGGTGACGTTCGTGATCACGACCAGCGCACGCCAGCCCTGCATGCCGAAGCGGCGCTCGCTGAACTCCGCGTTGTAGCCGAGGGCCACGTCGAACTGCGTGTAGGGCGAGAGTTGCTTGTCCGGAGCCCCAGGCAGCCCGGCGTCCGTGAGCTGACCCGTCGCGACCATCTCGTCCAGGTATCGCAACGTCAGCGTCGCGTCGAATCCTTTCCAGAGCGCGGTGAGTCCCGCCGTGCCTTTCCACTCGAATACCGAAACCGAGTCGAAGAGGGATCCCATGTGTTCCTCGGCGGGAACGCCTGGAGCGGACGCGATTTCATTCGACAGGTAATGCGTCAGCGCCAGCTGTGCAACCAGGTTGACACTGCCGATCGCTCGCGTATAGCTCGTGTTGAAGTCGATGCCATCGATCTTCACGCTGCCGACGTTCTGGATGCGGCTGTCGACGATCACGTTGATCTTGCAGAAGTCATTTCGCAGGGACGAGACCGACCCGAACGACCCGCCTGCCGAGACGAAGTCATAGTTCAGGGATTCCAGGAATGGCTGCAATACCGGATCCGCGGTGCTGATGTCTGAGTTGTTGCAGGTTGCGGGGTTGTTGACTGGTGTGACCAGGCTGCCCCAACCGTTGTACCCGGGAGGTCCGCCGGGGCCCGCCGAGTAAGCACTGATCGATCCCGGGAAGATGATCTGATCGTCGTAAGTGACGTCCCAGTACGTCAGCCCGACTTCGAAGCCTTCATGCTTGAAGTTCGCGCTGATCGACCATGTCTCCGCTTCTTCCGGCACCAGATCCGGGTTCGAGCCGAGCAAGAGGGCGGAATTCGCCAAGCCGAAAGGACCAATGATCCCAGCCGGCAGGAAACCGCTGGTAATCCGGGGATCATAGTTCGGGAATGGCAATGAGGTGCCCGACGTCACGGCTTTCGGATTGACGTCCGTGACCGAAGGCGCGCGGAACGACGTGCCCCAAGTGCCCTGAAGGCTGAACTGGTCGGTCACGTCCCACGTCAAACCGAATTTCGGGTTGGTGGTATCGCCGACGTCGGAATAGTCATCGTATCGAACCGCGGCGGACAGCGTGAGGCTGTCGAGCAGCGGGGCGTTCAACTCGAGAAAGACCGAGCTGATGTCACGATCGTATTCGGAATCGGCGTAGGTGCTGATCTGCAACGGCTGGTTGGTAGGGCCGGTCTCGGAAGTGTTGCGGTTGGCATTGATCTCGGTGCGATGCTCGGCGCCGACCGCAGCGCGCAGCGGCCCCGCCGGAAGATCGAACACTCTGCCATCGAACTTCACTGCAAATTGCTCGAGTGTCGTGCGGCTCTCGAACTTGCTATCCCCATAGACCTGTTCGATCTGTGCCGCCGTGAGCGGGAGCGAGCTGAGTGGATTGATGTTGCCGGCCTGGACCTGCGCCGTGAGCGCCTGTGTGTTGATCGCCCCGGTTACGCAGCTGTCGCACTGCTCGTTGCGACCGTAGTTGAAGAAGGCCTCGCCTCGCCAATCGCCGGGCAGATCCATGTTGAGGCCAAGCACCGCTCCCAGCGTGTCCGCTTCGGCGTGGAATACCCTGTTCTGGCCGTCTTTCAGCGTGCTGTACTGCACGGTCTGGTTGTCCGGAAGACCGTTGATGAAGAACGGCCCACGCAGCAGACACAGATTGTTGCCCAACAGGGGATGACCGACGGCGCACAGCGGTATCCGAACGGTCGGAGCAATCTGCTCGGACGTGGTTTCGCGAGTCGTGTACATGACACTGCCGAAGATCCCGATGTTCTCGCTGAGCTCCTGGTTCACGAAGAGCGTGAACTGGTCTCGTTTCTGCTCGCCCGTCCACTCCGAGTAGTCGGCGGCGTCGACGAGATGAGGCGCGTTGAGGAGGAGGTTGGCCGCGGTAACCCCTGTACCGTCTCCCGCGGGAACCGCCCAGTACGTGTAGTTCAGGGCGCGCGGGAGGGTCGGATTCGCACTCGCGCCCTGGCTGATGATGTTCGGCGAGAAGCCGACCGAGGCGTCGTCGCCCTCGATGCGCATGTCCGGTCCGCCCAGGAAGCGCAGGTCATTGCGCAAGCGCGGGACCTTAGAGGTCTTGATCGCGTCCCTGTCCAGGTGCTCGTAGGTCGCAAGGATGTTGCCCGTCTCCCAGACCGTGCCGCCGATCAATGTGGCGCCGATCTGCGTTCCTCCGGATTGATCATCCGAGCGCAAGGTCGCCTCGAGCCCTTCGAAATCCTTGCGCAGGACGAAGTTCACGACGCCGCCGACCGCGTCCGATCCGTAGATGGCCGACGCGCCGTCCGTCAGGACTTCGAGGCGTTCCAGGGCGCCGATCGGAACCTGGTTGGCGTCCGTGCCGGTCGCAGCACCGCCCTGACCGACGACCCGACGACCATCGACCAGAATCAACGTGCCGCCTGCACCGAGCCCACGCAGGTTGATGGTTTCGATCTGCGCGCCGTTGTAACCCTGATTCGCCGTGCCACCCTGCTGTCCCGCATTTCCTCCGATGGCCGTCTGGTTTTGTGGCAGACGGCGGAGGATGTCGGCGGTGTTGGCAAGTCCGGTCAACTTCATTTCTTCGGCAGACAGAACGACCGGGTCGCTGCCTACCGGGTCGACGCCCGAGATCTGGGTGCCGGTCACGACGACCTCTTCCAGCTCGCTCGTCTCCGCCGTCGCGCGCTCTTGCGCTGCTGCGGGCATCGAAAACTGCGTAGACAAGATCGTCGCGATCGCGGTGCTGAGTAACTTGCTGTGAGACACGACGCTTTCCCCCGATTTAATGATCAAAGCTCGTCATTTTCGCGCATCTAACCGGCCGGTCCGGACTGTGATCGACATGGAGGGTATGGAGCGTTGTTTAAAGACTATAAATCCCGCTGCGCGACTGCTCGGAGTCGAGTCGCCCCCCGGTGCCCGCGGCGCAGCGCTTTTGCTGAACTCGAGTACCCATTCCCCTCTGATTTCTGCTCGATCCATGCCGAGCATGACGTGTCTTGAACGTTAATGATCGAAAACGGCAATGTCAATCAATTTACGGTCATGTTTGACTGGAAATGGAATGTTGCGCAGCAACTGCTCGCCGGACATTTGCATGCCGCACCCCGGTGCGACACAAACAGTGGAGGCTACTTCCCGGGTTGGGGCATGAGCTTGGCTGCGTTCTGGAAGATTTTCGCCACCGTGCCTTCCTCTACCGTATGGATCGAGAGTTGTTGTTGCCCGTTCACCATCTTTTGAAGGAAAGCCTCTATTTGATTCCGCTCGTCGTAGAACGGCAGGCCCGCAATGATGTGATCTCCTTGCGGATAGTCCACGAACCACTTGGGATACTCGGGACCCGCGAACTTGCGGAAGTAGGCGACCGGCCCATAGCCGGAAAAAGGTCCCTGAACCTCGTCGTAGGTGACGAGCTGGTCCTTGGCACCATGGAAGAACATGATCGGTGCCGGCTTGTTCTTGAACGTCAGCGGCGTGCCAGCCTTCAACCAGAAGGCGCCGGCCATCGAGATGACTCCGGCATAGCGGAAGCCCGCTGGGAGGTGCGTGCGCGCGAGCTCGGTCTCGTTCGCGACATTGAATTCCGCTACCAGCGAGTTTGTAGCGCCTGAGCTGCCGCCCATGAGGACGATCTGACTCTTGTCGATGCTCCACGCGTCGGCACGCTTCAGCACCAGCGACGTGGCGTCGAACAGATCCTCGACACTCCATTCGATGGCGCGAAGGTACATCTCTACGCCGTTGGCCGGCGTGAACTCCTTTCTTTCCTTGGCGATTTTGATACCGAGGCGGTAGTCGATCGCGATCACGTTATAGCCGAGGGATGTCCAGTGTGTGAGGCCGGAGCTCAAGCCTGCGTCGTTGCGCGCGCCGCCTTCCCAACCGCCGCCGAAAGAGAAAATGATGACGGGGCGCTTGCCGGCCATCTTCACGGAAACATCGACGAGACGGTCCAGTTTCAGTTCCTGACCATCCTTGGTGGCGTAAACATATGTTGTTCTCTGAACAGCCGAGCTTGCGTCCGCGGCGGGCTCTGCCTGCGACGCGGAGACTTGCCCGAATGCCCCCGTGGAAGTGAACAGGGCGGCGATGATTACGGTCAAAGCGAGGCGTGTCATAGATTTTCCTTGGGTCTATCGCGCAGCCGTGAAGGATCTTTGGCGATCGCCCCCAGCACGGCTGCGCTGGGCTTCGGAGTGCGCTTGAACGTGGTGCGGTCCACGGCAACAAGCCCGTAGTGGTGTTGATAGCCGGACACCCACTCGAAGTTGTCGAGCAGCGACCAGTGAATGTAGCCCTTGATGGGGACGCCCTCGTCCATGGTCTCCGCGTGCGGCGAACCAGCGCGGCGTCGTGAAGTGGTTGAAGGTGACCATCGGCGTCAGGGCGCGACTGTGGCGTCCATTGATGATCGCCTTTGTGGCATCCATTGATGATCGCCTTGTAGTGGTCGAGCATGGCCACGGAGAACATCCCCGGTTCGGGTTCGATGCGCGACCATTCCAGGCTGAAGCGATAGCTGTTGAGCCCGATCAACTTGACCAGATCCAGGTCGCGCGGCCACAGCTCGAAGCTGTTCGTCGCGTCACCCGACGGTTCTTTGAAAATCGTCGGCTTGACGTTCTCGGCAACCCACATGTCGCTGTTGACGTTGTTGCCTTCAATCTGATGACCTGATGTCGCAGCGCCCCACAGAAAGCCTTCAGGAAATGAGTCGCGACGGGATCGAGCCGCATTCGCGCCGATCAGCAGCAAGGCTGCCAACGCAGCCGCTGATCCGAGAAGGCTTCGACGGGTCCAGTGCATATCCTCGTCCTTGCGATTCAGCTCGGTTCAAATCGCTCGCCCCTGACGCACCGGTATTGCGCCTCGCTAATGCAAAACCGCTCAGCTTGCATCAAAGCATTTACAATCAACCCTGTCCACAAATTCAGTCAGGGATTCGCGGGCCCGGCGATCGCGGCGGAATTCACCGGCATCGAGCGATTTGCTCCTTACACGCGCTGCGTCACGCTACGAGCGTGCTGCTCGTAAGCGGGAGTACTTCGTCGACGGAGGGAAAATTGTAAGCGGGCCTGCGCCGTTGTCACGGTGAGCGAGACCGCGCCAGGATCAATCCTTCACCAGCACCCCGGTTTCGATGCCTGCCTGTATGAGCTTCTGCAGCAGCCGGATAGCTGCGATGCCATCCTCTCCCTCTGCCGCGATTACCTGGGTAATCGACAATCCGCGGACGGCCCCAGCGACCAGGTGCATCAGCGGCGCCGAAGGACTGCGATGGAGCTCCTGCTGCAGTATCGACCTGGCCGTTTCCTCGATGCGCGCATAGGTCGAAGCGAGTTTCGTGGCCAGCTCCTTGTCACTGCGAGACCCCTGAAAGATTTCGAGGACGGCGACTCCCGCCGGGCGACTCATGACTGTCCAGGCGGCGAGTGGATACGCCGCGACGCGCTCGCGTGGTGCGGTCTTGTCAGCCAGCATCTCGTGGTAGAGCGCCAGGTCTTCTTCAAATACCGCTTCGACTACGAACGTCATCAGATCCGCCTTCGAGGGGAACTGATGCATCATCGCGCCCCGGCTGACTCCAGCCTCCTCGGCAACGGTGACGGTGCTCGTCGCACCGTAACCATGCTCGAAGAGACACTTGATGGCAGCATCGAGGACCAAACGTCGCGTCGCTGCACTCCGCACGGCATGCGGACCATAGCGGCGCTTTTTCGAAGCAGCTGCCCGCACTGCGCGTGGCTTCCTTGCTCCCTTCTTCACGGCCTTGGAGCGTTTGCTTTTCGGTTTCACGCGCTTAGTTTGTTCGAAAGCATGGTGTCGGCCGCTTCTGTTTCGACCAGTGTAGTCGAACTGTCCAGCCGAGTTATTCGCACTTGAAGCTGGCGGCGTCATTTGTTGGGCCGGAACCGTTGTAGCGGGCTGTCCTGGGCCAAGGGCACAAGGGATGAGTGAACTCGGGGTTACTACCAGGCTTCACGGCGATGATGCGTTCAGGTGGCTCGCCGTGTTCCACCCACATTTCCAAGGCCGGTAGCATGTCGAAGCTGTTGGCGCCGGGACCGTCTGCGCAATGCGCCATGCCGGGTGCCATGAAAAGCCGCACCTGGTCGTCGGTCGCGGAGCCGAGGTGCTGGCGAACCTTCTCGTAGTACCTGACTATCTCGGCGGGTGTGATGCCCGCGTCATACCAGCCGGCATAGAGGATCAGCTTGCCGTTTCTCTTCGCGAATCCGCTGAGATCCGGATTGTCTGAATTGATGATCAGCGCGACCCGTTTGCGCGCATGCAGATAGTCGCGGTCGATATCGAAGTTTTCGACCTTCCAGTTCGGATCGTCGAAAACCAGCCAGCGATAGAATTCCTGCCCGAACCATGCAGTCTTTTCGGGGACGACCCAACCGGCCCATCCTGCCGGAGTTTCCTCGCTGCCCAGCGCCGGCCCTGCGTAAATCTGCTCTCCAGTGCGCAGTCGAGGTCCGCCGTAGATCTTCTGAAACGTGGACACCTCGACTTGTGTCAGGCAGTCATCGGCAGCCTTGCCCTTACACAGAAGTTCTGCCGGGTCGAACTTGCATTGCAACGGGTTCTCGAGAATTCCATCCTTTACGTCGTCGAGGTTGTCGCACTTGGCGAGAACTGCGCGATTGACGAGCCCAAGCTTCGATCCGATGGTGGCAGAGCCGCCGGGGCCATGCACAGCCTCGTGAAACCAGATCATCTGCGTAAGGACCTCCAGGTATCGCATCGCTGGTGCGCCTGCGATGATCCCGTCGTAGTCCTCGGGGTAGCGACTCGCCTGCATCATTGCCTCACGGCCGCCGTTCGAACAACCGACGAAGTATGAGCGCTTGGCGGGCCTGCTGTAGTACGCGGCTACGACTTGCTTCGCCACGACGGCGGCGAGGTGAACCGCGCGATGTCCAAAGTCCACGACTTTCTCTGGTTGCCGATGGACCCAGGTTTCCAGTGACGACCCCGACTTGTGACCGTCGTCAGTTGCCACCGCAGCGTAGCCCTGACCTGTAACCTTGTTGAAGGCGTGCACAGACCCGGGTTGCAGACCGCCATCGAATCCGCCACCGCCAATACCGTACAACTTGCGGTTCCAGTTTTCGGGCAACCAGATTTCTACGGTGATGTCCGAACCCGACGTGGGTCGCAACTGAACGCGCACTAGACATACGTCAGCCGCTGCCTGGGCACTCGCTGCCTCACCGCTTCCGACGGATTCGCCCTTCCTTATTTGTTGAGCCGAGTTCACCTCACCGGACTCGACTTTCATTCCGATCAGGGATTGGCACGCGTCCGCTTTCGGTAGAACGTTAGCGCTGCTCGCCGGCGCATCTGACGTCGCCTGGTTCGCAGCAGCCGACAAGCTGAACAGCAGTAGCAACGGAGCCAGCTTGCGCCCAACGGCCATGCAGTTGCCCGGTGAGTCGCTCATGGTGATCTTCACAAGAAACTATTTGCAGCTGAAGTTGGCATGCTCATCCGTCGAGCCGGAACCGTTGTAACTTGCGACCTTCGGCCACGCGCACAACAGCAACGTGCGAGCGACTTTCGCATCCGGCTCTGGTTCGGTGAACGGCGGCGGGGCCGTGACGAATTGACGCGCAACGATCTGATTCGGCGCCTCTGCCTGTTCAACCCACTGCTCCATTTCGCTCAGCACGTCATAGTGCTCGGGACCTGGGCGTCCGGTACCGTGACCCATGCCAGGGACCATGAAGAGCCTCACCTGACGTTCCGCGAGGGCGCCCACTTTCTTCAGCAATGCATCGTAGTAATTCAGCGTGCTGGCCGCCGGTATCGCATTGTCATTCCAGCCGTGATGGATGATGAGCTTGCCGCCTCGCTGCAGGAATTCCGTCAGGTCCGGATCATCCGAGTCGAGGATCGACGCCAACTTCGCCGCAGCGGGATAGTCCTTGTCGACATCGAATCGGGTTCTCTCCCACTCAGGATCGCCATGGACCATCCAGCGAAAGAATTCCTGGCCCATGCCCGCCTGCAGCGCCTTGTCGCCGAGGATCCAGAAGTCCATCTCCGTTGGATGCGTTTCGCTCCCAACGGGCAGACCCGGAAGCACCGGACTGCCGTCGCGCAGTTGCGGGCCACCATGGATCTTGCGCAGCGCCTCGACCTCCGCCCCCGTCAGGCAATCGGCCGCGTCGCCGCTCCTGCACTGGAGTTGTGCCGGATCGAAAGCGCATGAAGGCGGGTTCGCGAGCACGCCGTCCGACACACGATCGAGCGCATCGCATCTCTTCAGCACCGCTTCCCGGACCAGACCCACCTTGCCTTTGAGCCCAGGGGCTGCTGCGACGGCTTGAGCGTTCCACAGAAAACCAACCATGAGCTTCGTGAAGCTCATAGCCGGCATCCCGGCGATGACGCCGTCGTAGTCTTGCGGAAAGCGCCGCGCTTCCATCAGCGCCTCGCGCCCGCCGTTGGAGCCGCCCTGGAAGTAAGCGAGCTTCGCCGGTTTGCCGTAGTACTTCGCGATCAGATCCTTGGTGAACACGGCTGTGGAGTGGTTGCCGCGATAGCCGTAATCGATAAGAGCTTCTTTATTGTCGTAAGCGAACTTCGCCGAATCGGACACGTCGTGACCCACGTCGGTGACGACCGTCGCGTACCCCTTCGCCGCACCCTCGCGCATGGCGAGCGACGCACTGAAAAGACCGCCATTGAATCCGCCGCCACCCGTGGCCAGCATTTTTTCGTTCCACTCGTCGGGCAGCCAGACCTGCACCTTGATGAGCGAGCCGGACACCGGGGCCAGGCTGGCTTCGACCCGGCAGAAACTTCGTGGCGCCGGCATCGGAGGCAGTTCGACCGAAAGGATGGTCTTGACGAAGAGGCGCTTGGTTAGCTCGACCAGCTCCTCGCCTTTGGCGACAGGGTTGACGTCGTCAACTGTTCCGAATCCGAGCTTCGTTCCCTTCAGTGCGGCACAGCGCTGCTGTGGCTCGGCGCCGGTCGCCGGTTTGCCGGTTCCGCTCGAATTGCACCCAGTCAGACTTACGCCGACCAACAAGGTGGAGATTACCAACTGAACTGCTCTCATCGATTTGTCTCGCAGTATTTCACGATGTTTAGGTCAAACCGCGTTCCGCCGAGCGATGCTTCCAAGCACGTGCGCACTCGGCTTCGGCATGCGGCGGAAGGTGATACGATCGACGCTGCAAAGTCCGTAGCGGCGCTTGTAGCCCCAGATCCACTCGAAATTGTCCGCCAGGCTCCAGTGCATGTAGCCGCTCACAGGCACGCCTTCGGCAATCGCTTTGTGCAGCTCCGCCAGAGCGGCCGGAATGAAAGCGGCGCGCTGCGTGTCGTCATCGGTGCACAGGCCGTGTTCAGTGACGATGATCGGCACTCCAGTCGCGTGGTGGGCAAAGCGCACGGCATTCGCCAACGACAACGGATAAATCTCTTCCGCCGTGCCGTTGAGCTCAGCTCCGGGCGGCGGCGGAAGCTTGCCCTCATTTCCCCAGACGGTGCGCGTGTAGTTCTGCACGCCAAGAAAGTCGTCGGATTTCGCGGCCTCGAGCCATGCGCCGTAATACAGCGCGCGCTTCGTATCGCGAAGACTGCTTGACCCTTCCGCCTGATCGTCGGACATGGCGAGAGTGACACCCACCGGCAGTTCCGGACGGACCGCCTTGATGGCCGCCCGGCCCTTGCGATGAGCTTCGAGAAAGTGCTGCTGGCGGGTGGCGTGATCCGCTTCGGAAAGAGGGATGCTCTTGAAGGTTTCGGACCCTGAAGCCCGGCCGGCCATGGCGTTCATGGCGGCAACCTTCTGCAGGATCACGGGCGGGAGCAGTACGTCCCCTGCCGGGTTCGGTTCGTTGAGTGTCGCTGCATACCCGATGTGGGCCGCAAGATGACGCGCAGCTCGATCGCAGTAGCGCGCGAACAGATCGGGAGAGTCCAACGCATACCAACTTCCACGCGCAGCAAACCAGCGTGGAGTCGTGAAGTGGTTGAAGGTAACAAGCGGCGTCAGACCTCGGGCTCGGCAGCCTTCGATCATCGCCTTGTAGTGATCGAGCATCGCCATCGAAAAGAGGCCCAGCTCCGGCTCGATGCGTGCCCATTCCAGCGAAAAGCGATAGCTGTTGAGCCCGAGGCTTCGCACGAGGTCGAGGTCGGCCTCCCAGAGTTGGAAACTGTTGTTTGCGTCGCGCGAGGACTCCTGGAACAGAGTCGGCTTGACGTTCTCCAGCACCCACATGTCACTGGAGACGTTGTTGCCCTCGACCTGATGACCTGAAGTCGCGGCGCCCCACAGAAATCCCTTCGGGAAAGCGCGTCGCGGCGCAGCGGCCAAGAGCGGCGTGGCGGCCAGCGTCGCTGCGCTCGCCGTCGCAGCGGCAAGAAAGTTTCGTCTGCGCATCGTTAGTCCATCAGTAAGTGGTGCGCCCACCGGAGATATCGAAGACTGCGCCGGTCGAAAAACTGCACTCCTCGCTCAGCAACCAGCAGATCATCGCAACGACCTCCGGCACCTCGCCGAAGCGGTTCATGGGAATCTTCGACTTCATGAAGTCGACCTGGCTCTGCGGCATCTGCTGAAGGAGCGGCGTAACGAACACGGCAGGCGTGACGGCGTTCACCAGCACACCGCTGGTGGCGAGCTCCTTCGCGAGCGACTTGGTAAATCCGATGACGCCCGCCTTCGACGCCGAGTAGGCCGACGCGTTCGGATTACCCTCCTTTCCGGCGACTGAAGCCACGTTGACGATTCGTCCGAATCCCTGCTCGACCATGAACGGTACGATCGCGCGACACGCGTAGAACACGCCGCTGAGATTGATATCGAGCACTCGACGCCAGCTCTCGATCGGAAACTCGCGCACCGGCGCGGTCGCGCCTGTGATGCCGGCTGAGCACACCAGCAAATCGATGTGTGAGAGTGACGCGCGCGACGCTGCAGCTGCGGACTGCACAGCACTCGGATCCGCGACATCGACGACGTGGATCGACGTTGCACCCACATCAGATTGCGCCTGCGCCAACGTGACGGGATTCAGATCCCACAGCGCGACCTGCGCGCCCTCCGCGACCAGGCGAGCTGCGACTGCCTTGCCGGCGCCAGATGCGCCGCCCGTGATCACGGCAGTGCGGCCTTCGAAGCGATTCGTGAACATCTGCGATCTCCGGATCAGTGCGCGCGGCCGGCCACGATGTCGAGTCCTGCGCTCATTCGGAGCTAGCTGCGCGATACGCAATGACGGACTGCGCCTGCTCGCCCAGCTTCGCGATGCCCACCCGCATGCGATCGCCCGGCTTTAGGAAGGTCGGCGTCGGTTTCATTCCCATGCCCACGCCCGGCGGAGTCCCGGTGGTGATGATGTCGCCGGGGAGGAGTGTCATGAACCGGCTGCAGTAACTGACGAGCGTCGCGACGCCGAAGATCATCGTCCGGGTGTTGCCGGACTGAACGCGTCGCCCGTTCACTTCCAGCCACATGTCCAGATTCTGCGGATCGCCCACTTCGTCCGCCGTGACGAGCCAGGGGCCGATCGGACCGAACGTATCGCAGCCTTTCCCCTTGTCCCACGTTCCGCCCCGCTCCAGCTGGTACTCGCGCTCGGATACGTCATTCACGACGAGGTAGCCCGCCACGTGCGCCAGTGCTTCCACCTCATCGACGTAGCGCGCAGTCGTGCCAATCACGACGCCGAGTTCGACCTCCCAGTCCGTCTTCACCGAGTCTTTCGGCAGCATCACGGAGTCGTTCGGTCCCTGAATGCAGGAGGTCGCCTTCATGAACACGATGGGCTCGCGCGGCTCCGGCATGTTCGACTCCGCCGCGTGGTCGGAGAAGTTGAGGCCGATCGCAATGAACTTGCCGACGCCGTGCACCGGCGCGCCGTAGCGTGGCGACCCGTCCACAACTGGCAGAGTGGCCGCGTCGATTGCAGACAGACGCGCGAGGCTCGCAGGAGCGAGCGCTGCTGCGCCGATGTCCTGCACATGAGCGGAGAGATCGCGGATCCTTCCGGACGCATCGAGCAGCCCGGGTTTTTCTCGGCCCGCAAGGCCATAGCGAAGCAGCTTCATTGAAAGAGGTCCAGCATGAGCCTTGGTGAGATCAATGGTTGTCGCGCGGCAGTCCGCGAGTCTGAGCAATCCTCTGGTACTCCGTGGCGCCCTTCAGGCTCGCACCGTCTTCCAGCTGACCAACCAGAGCGCGCTGTATCCCCTGCCACGGCGTTTGACTCGGCGGATAGCGATAGCCGCCTGCGCGCTCGAACTCCGAGCGGCGTCGATCGATTTCTTCGGCAGACACGAGCACGTCGACTCGCGCCTTGCGCAGATCGATGCGCACACGATCGCCGGTACGCAGCAGTGCCAGCCCACCCCCTGCCGCCGCTTCGGGCGAGGCATTCAGGATCGACGGCGAGCCGGACGTGCCCGACTGCCTGCCATCGCCCACGCAAGGCAGCTGCCGCACTCCCTGGCGCAGCAGATAATCAGGCGGTCGCATGTTCACGACTTCGGCAGCGCCCGGATAGCCGATGGGGCCGACGCCACGGATGAAAAGAATGCACTCTTCCGTGATCGCGAGCGCCGGATCGTCGATCCTCGCGTGATAGTCCTCGGGGCCGTCGAAGACCACTGCCGTTCCTTCGAATGCATCAGGATCCGCGGGATCGCAGAGATAGCGCGCGCGAAACTTCGGTGAAATCACGCTGGTCTTCATGATCGCGCTGTTGAAGAGATTGCCGCGCATGACGAGGAAGCCCGCGCGCTCGCAGAGCGGCGCGGAGATCGGCCGAATCACCGCCTCGTCTTCGATCTTCGCGCCCGCGCACAACTCGCCGATCGTGCGACCCGTCACCGTCCTGGCGTGAGGACGGATGAGATCGCGAGTCATCAGCTGTGCGATGACTGCGGGGACGCCTCCAGCCCGGTAGTAATCCTCGCCCAGGTATTCACCCGCCGGCTGCAGATTCACGAGCAGCGGCACATCCTCTCCGTACGTTTGCCAGTCGTCGAGGCTCAGCGGTACTCCGATGTGAGCAGCGAGCGCATTGAGATGGATCGGCGCATTCGTCGAGCCGCCAATCGCCGAATTGACGACGATCGCATTGATGAAGGCATCGCGCGTGAGAATGTCGGAAGGCTTGAGGTCCTCGTGAACCATGCTGACGATCCGGCGACCGGTCTCGTATGCGCACTCCTGCCGATCGCGATAGGGCGCGGGAATGGCCGCTGAGCCCGGCAGCGACATGCCGAGAACCTCGGTCAACGAATTCATCGTGGTCGCGGTACCCATCGTGTTGCAGTAGCCGGTCGACGGCGCCGAAGACGCGACCAGCTTCATGAATCCCGTGCGATCGATCTCGCCTGCGGCCAGCATCTTGCGCGCCGTCCAGAAGATGGTGCCGGACCCGGTGCGCACGCCCTTGTACCAGCCGTTGAGCATCGGTCCGACCGAAAGTGCGATCGCCGGAATGTTCACGGTGGCCGCAGCCATCAAGCACGCAGGCGTCGTCTTGTCGCAGCCGATGGTCAGCACCACGCCGTCCAACGGATAGCCATACAGGGTCTCGACCAGGCCGAGGTACGCAAGATTGCGGTCGAGTCCTGCCGTCGGCCGCTTGCCCGTTTCCTGGATGGGATGAACCGGGAACTCAAGTGCGATGCCGCCGGCGCTGCGAATGCCCTCCTTCACGCGCTCCGCCAGCACGAGGTGATGACGATTGCAGGGCGCGAGATCGGAGCCCGTCTGTGCGATCCCGATGATCGGCTTGCCGGATTGCAGCTCGTCGAGGGACAGCCCGAAGTTGAGGTAGCGCTCCAGATAGATCGCCGTCATTTCGACGTTGTCCGGATTGTCGAACCAGGCTCGCGAGCGAAGCTGACGCGGGGAATTGGCGGTCATGTCATTCACCAGTCAAAGCATCTGTCGTCGCAACGTCGGCGCGCATGCTCATGCCTGCTCTCGTGCAGGAAGGTTGAACGTGCGCGGAAGCGGCCCAGGCACGCGCACCCTGAACTCGAAGAGAGCGCCCGCTTGCGGCTGACGGGCACGCTCATCCTCATTCAGTCCGGCGGCGGCTGTGGTCACGTAGAGCGTGCGTCCATCCGCCCCGCCAAACGATGGCCGCGTCACGTGTGCACACGGCAGCTGCACTACGTCCAGGAGGCGACCATCACGACCGTAGCGGCGCAGCGCGCCTCCGGCGTACAGCGCCACCCAGACACAATCTTCGCTGTCGACAGCCAAGCCATCCGGGTACCCGGCGCCGGGTTCGATCTCGGCAAACACCGAGTTCTCGCCGACCCGACCGTCCGCGGAGACGGACCGCGAGAGAATGCGACGGCGCGCACTGTCCGAGTGATACAGGTTGCAGCCATCGAGCGAGAAGGCCGGCCCGTTCGTCACTACGTAACCATCGTCGAACCTGCGAGGCTCACCGGCTCCGGTCCATCGATACCACGCGCCGGATGCGGCGTTTTCCGGTTCGTTCTTGGAGCCGAACCAGAGTGCTCCATCCGGTCCGACGATGCCGTCGTTGAGGCGGTTCTCCGGGCGATCCATCTCGACCTGCGTCAGCAACTCGAACTGCTTCGTCCCGGACGAAAAGAAGTACAGCCCCTTCGCAAGCCCGACGATCATTCCGCTCGGGGCACATCGCACCACAAAGCCCGGGCGCGCAGGCGTCGGCCAGCTGTCGTGACGATTGGTTGCCGTCTCGTACCGATGCAAGCGTTGGCCCAGGATGTCGACGAACCACACTGCTTGTTCATCGGCCACCCACAGCGCGCCTTCGCCGAGCTCGCAAGGGCCTGGCCACACGCATCGGGTTTCAGCGCGGAGTTGGGTTGGCCAGTGCATTCAGCCGATCTCGAGCTTGTTCGAAGCAGCCGCGGCGCGAGCGCTTGCGTCATCGACCGGAATCTCCAGCGAGCCTCCGAAGATCGTCTGCTGGGCGACGACCGGATCGGCAACTTCGCTCCAAAGCCCCGCGCGGTTCGGGTGCGGGAAGAAAGCAGGCGCACTGGACGATGAGATGTCGAGGCGCAATCGCGACCCCTCGCGCAGACGCCACATGATCGGCGTGAGATCGAAGACGACCTCGACCTGCTCGCCCGGCACGTATGCCGTTCGATGCCGAGCACCATTGCGCATGCTGAGCGTGCTGATGTCGTCTCGAATGTTGTAGACGCGGCCGCCCTTAAGGTGTTCGGACAGCTTCACGCTGAACGCGGTGTCCTCCGCATCGCTCGAGACGCGCAGCCTGATTCGCATGCCGCCATTCACGAGCATGTCGGCGGACAGCGGCGCCGATGAGAACGACAACACGTCAGCTCGCTCGCAGATGTCGTTGCCCTGCTCCTCGACGGTGTCGCTAAGAAGGAGAAAGGCGCCGCCGCGGGTTGGAACGGGATTGCGCGGATCGTACACATAACGCGCGGCCTGCTCCGATGCAGGAGCCTCGGTCAACGCGCCACCATCGCATTGCTGCGCGTTCGACAGATTGTCGAGCTGGTAGGTGAGCGATCGGGACTGTTGCGGCCAGCGCTCGAAATGGTGCCAGCTATTGGCGCCATGAACGAAAACGTTGACGCCTGGCCGCAGATGCTCGGGTAGCGGCGCGTCACGTAGATGATGATCGAACCAGGCAAGCGTATCCGCGTAGTCGCGTGTGTACGATCCTTCGACTTCAGGGTCAGGTTGACCTCCGTGGTTGCCGGGTCCGATCACGAAGGCGCTCTGATCACGTGTCGGCAGCTCTTCGTAAGTCTGGAGCATTCCCGGCAAGAAGAAGTCGCTGGCGTAGCCGATCATGAACACGGGGACGTGCACGTTTCTGTGTGCTTGCCGTAGCGCGACGTACTCTGGGGACTGCCAATAGGGATCGTCCTTGTCAGAGTGCATGAGGTAGTCGCGATACGGCGTCCAGGCCGCGCCGAAGTCGCTGCGATCGACGCCGAGCGCGGGAAAGCGCCCGGCAATCTCAGCGCGCCACCGCTCGCCTGCCGATAACATCCTCATGATCGGTTGAAACTGACTATGCAGCCACACTCCGGTGACGCCTTCGTTGAACATGCCGTTGTGGTAGGTCAGTTCATAGACGTCGCCATGCGCGACCGTCGGCACGAATGTCTTCACTTGCGGCGGAAGATCGCCGGCGACTGCCCATTGCACGACGCCCAAGTATGAGCCACCCTGCAGCGCAAGCCGGCCGTTCTGCCACGGCTGTTCGAGAATCCAGGCAATCGTATCGAGGCCGTCCCGCCGCTCATCCGTGAACGGATACCAAGTCCCTTGCGAGGGACCGCGCCCTCGCACCTCCTGATAGACGCACGCGTAGTCGTACCGGACGAACACAGCGCAGGAGATATACTTCGCGAAGCTGTAGGGATCGCGGACCAGGATCACTGGCCAAGGCCCTTGCCCCTCCGGCAAGAACACCTCTGTGCTCAATTCGACGCCGTCGCGCATGCGTACCATCACACGGCGAACAGCCTGCGGTTCTGCGCGCGTGGGCACGCCGGCCAGGCGATCGCTCACGAGCATGCCCCGCAGAACGCGCGTCGCTGTCCAGTCTCGTAGCGACCTCGAAAGCGCCAGGGCGGAAATCAAAATCGCAATCAAGGCGATGAGACCGCCGATGAACCCAAGCACCAGCTTCCAGATCTTCAGTTTCTTATTCGCAATGATCCGCTTCATCGAGAGCTTCTCACTGCCGAGCTCCCGATCCGTCTCGGTCAGCGGCGATCGCTTTCATCGCGGCGCCCCGCGGCACCGGCACGACCAGTGGACCGTCGTTGGTGAAGTCGAGCAGCCGATTGCGCTGAGTGTCGTACTTCGGCCATGCCGGTCGCCCTGCCCCATTCGGATCACCGGTCCGTGCGAATGAGGTCCAGTAAGCGCTGATCGTCTGCGCCTGCAGCACATCGTTGTCATCGGTTGGCCAAGGCGACGCCTTCAGTGTCTGAAAAACGTATTGACGCTCGGACGCGTGCGGTGCGCCTTTCAGGAACGGCGGCGCTGCTCGAGAGAGAACCGAAAACTGGTACACCCAGGTCGGATTCCCGTTGGCCGCGTGCAGCCGCGCCAGTGCGAGCGCTGGCTCGTTGAACAGCAGGTCACTCGCAATGTGCGTCGCGAAACTTTCCGGTGTCGGATAGCTTGTTGCAAGACGCTCGCGCTGCTCGACACTCACAATGGTGGCAAGCAGCTTATCGAGATCCGACGCAGGAATCGGAAACTCGATGCTGTTGAACCCAGTGAGATAGGGCACCTTCGCTTGCAGCCCCTTCGCGAAGGCCTCGAGTGGACTCATCGGCAGAGTCTGACCGTCGGCAATGGTGCCGCCGCCTTCGCGAAGATCCGGATCCCCAGCTTTCAGTACTGCCTCCGCCGTCAGTTCGCGCAGATCGCCGGCCGACGCACCGGGAATTCCAACGGCAGCTGCAAACGCTACGCCTGCTTTCTCGGCTACCGGCAGTGTCACTGCCGCTTCTCGCCCCAAACCTGATTGCACGATGGCGCGGGCGAACAGGCCGCGAGCAGCCGGCGAGACCATCAAATCGTTCACGGCGATGCCGCCGGCGGACTCGCCAAATATCGTCACCTGCTGTGGATCGCCGCCGAAGCGATCGATGTTCGTGCTCACCCACTTGAGAGCCGCGATCATGTCCATCAGGCCATAGTTGCCGACCGAAGCCCCCTTCGCCTCTGCCGTGAGTGCCGGATGAGCAAAGAAGCCGAACCGCCCGAGCCGGTAGTTGATGGTCACGACGACCACGCCTTGCTTCGCAAGTGCCGTGCCGTCGTAGAGCCCTGCGGTTCCCGAGCCGTTGACGAATCCACCGCCGTGAATCCACACCATCACAGGCACGGACCGGCCGGCTGCGGATGCGAAAACATTCAGCGTGAGGCAGTCCTCGCTCTTGGGCAGTGCGCCGACACCATTGTCCTGCTCGTTGTACCTTTGTTCGCAGATGGGACCGTACTTATCGGCTGGACGCGCACCGTCCCAGGGTATGGCGGGCTGCGGAGGCCGCCATCGCAGCTCTGCGACGGGCGGTGCTGCGAAGGGGATGCCTTTGAAGCTCAAGACATCGCCATCACGCACGCCGGCAAGAACGCCCTCGACAATCTTCACCTGCGGACCGGTTGACTGCGCCTCGGCACCCACGGCAATCAGTGCCAGCGATAGGGCGACTGCGACAAAGCGATGAATCGTCACGCAGATGTAGCTCATCACTCAGCTCCCCTACGATCGTCCCGGCAGCTGGATCCCATGAGTCCGGCCGCCCATGCAATTCCCCCCTCCAACAACGCAGCGGCCTTCGCGTCGGAGTACGTCTCCGGGCGATGGCCTATAGCGGTACAGAAGGAGCGGCCGTTGCCGACGCACCGAGTCCAGGCGATCGGATGGTCGCCCATGCGCAAGTCGCGTTTGCCATCGACTGGGTTGTAAGAAGCTTCATCGATGGTCACCAGGATGTGAGCGCCGCGCGTACGTGGGCTTTCCTTGAACGAGTACCACTCATCGTTGAGCGTCCAGCCGGACCCGAGCCCGCCGGTAATCGCGTTGTTCTGATCCTCGATGACGAGCCGAGCGTCCTGGAACTGGGGTGCCAGCGGATGTCCCGTGAAGCGCGCCCGGATCAACGAATCGGCATACCAGTCCCAGAGATACAGCGGGTCACCGCCCGAACCATGAATGCCGGCGAACCCGCCGCGACCCTCGATGTAGTTACGAAGAGCCGAGCGCTGCGGCATCGTCAGCACGTCTCCGCTGACGTTGTTCCAGACCACGGCGTCGAAATGCTGGAGCAGTGATGCATCGAAGACGCCTGCGCTACTCGTCAGCACGAGCGCCCATCCGCGACTTGACGCAATTCGCTTCAGCAGTGCTTTGGCCGCATCGACGGATGGTCCATCGCGAAAGCCGACGCTCTTGTCAAACACAAGGATCGCCGGCCTCGAAGCCGGCATCGTCAGCTGTGGAGGCTGCATGTCGTAGCGCGCGCAGCGCGCTCGACTGTCCTCCTTCGAGAGCGGCACCCTCGCCAAGTCACTCGCAAGCGCATCGACTGTCGATTCCGGCAGTCCGAAATACTTGCTAACGATGCGCGCCGAAACGATTGTCAGGAAAGTCGGCGGCTGAACACTTGCAAGCGCCGACGGTACTTTGTCCAGCAACCCATGCCTTTGCATGATGTCCCGGGTTTGCGCATTGAGCAGCAGATCGATCAGTGGCGTGTCGACTGAATACGGCTGCTGCGCGAGTGGGCAACTCTCCTCAGAAAGCGCGTCCGCTCCGGCCGGAGCACCGAATGCAGCCGTCGAGAGGATAGCGAGAAGTCTGCAAAGCGCGTTGTGCATACGAGGCATCAATGCGATCTGTCGGAGAACGCTCAAAACAATCCGAGCCTGCCGCCTTGCGCGACATAGTCGCGGAAGAGCGCAAGGCGGTCTGCACCGATTGCGGGCCCAGAATCTGTCGCGCCGATCCGCCGAATGGATTGCGGATCAGAGCTCGCACGCGGCCACGTCGTGTTCGTGCCAGTTGCGTTGGGACTTCCAGTGCGCATGAAAGCAATCCAGCGCTCCTGCAGATCATTCGAGATCCGTTGGTCCGCAGTGCCGAACTGCACACCGGGCAGATTCAGCGTGCCGAAGATGTAGGGCAGCTCAGCGCTGTGGAAGGCGCCATAGCGAGCGGCGTCGCTGCCCGGAAGAGTGTGCTCGAACAGATAGGCATAGACAGGCTGACCCTGCGAAGTGCGGTGCTCGGCCCACAGCAGTAGCGCCGCGATAAAGCGGTCGCGGGCGACTTGCGCGCCCGATTGCGCTGCTTCGAAATCGCTTCGATGCGGATAAAGGGCGAGCACGCGATCGGCCGACGCTCCGAAACGCTGCCGTACATCTTGTTCGAACGCGTCAACCGTTTGCGGCCCGTCCGCTGCGGTTCTTTCGTCGCGGTTGTAGCCGGCGATGATCGGAGCCTTGCTCGCGGAACGAACATCGAGCTGATCGGGATTGGCAACAACCACCTTGCCGTCGAGATTGGGCAGCGCGCTCGCGAATGATCCAGCCTTTGCCACATCGACGGCGGCGGCCGAGCGCAGCGTCGCAATGCTTTGTGCGTTGAGTTTGGCGGCCGCAGCCAGGCCGCCCTTCTCCGCGTCCGCGAGCGTGATCAGTGGAATTCCGATAACCGGGCCGCTCTCGATTACGGCACGGTGAAACAGACCTTCGGCGAGCGGCGACAGCAACAAATGGCCCACAGCCGCAGCGCCCGCCGACTGACCCGCGATGGTCACGTTAGTCGGGTCTCCGCCAAAGCGATCGATATTGGCGCGGACCCAGTGCAGCGCTTCGATCATGTCCAGCAGGCCGTAATTTCCGGAGCTGGCAAGCGGCGATTCGCGCGTCAGCTCCGGATGGGCGAGAAAGCCCAGGATGCCGAGACGATAGTTGAAGGTGACGACCACCACATCTTTGCGCGCCAGCGCCGCGCCATCAATCGCCGGTACGGAAGACCCACCGGCCTGGAATGCACCGCCATGGATGAAGAAGTAGACGGGTCGCTTGCTCGCACCGCCGTCAGGCGCCCAGACGTTGAGATAAAGGCAGTCTTCTGAACGCTCCGTGACGGTGAGAAACGGTCCGGTATAGGGACCAAAAGGCTTCGGTTCTTGCTGGTAGCAGGACGCGGAAAACTCTTTCGCGGCACGCACGCCGTCCCAGGACGCAACGGGCTGTGGCGCTCGCCAGCGCAAATCGCCGACCGGCGGTTGCGCATAGGGAACGCCGAGAAATACGCGCAGGCCCGGCTGCACGATGCCCGAGACAGCGCCACTTGCGGTGTGTACGACCGGATCTGCGAAAGCAACGCCCGAAGCGAGCAGGACTAGGCCGAGCAAGGAGGCAGCAATGACGGACTTGCGCATTCAGAGCTCCGAAGATGATCGCGGCGCGCCCAGGCCGGTGCGCTGCTTCATGAAGGCGATCGCCCTGTCGAGATTGTCGCGACCGTACCGGGTGTCGAGCCGGCCCGTGTAGTCGTGACCCAGCGACGCCTCGCTCACTTCGTAGAAGTTGAATACGTGGTCGACGTGGTTTTCCGTCAGCGCGCGGTCCATAGCCTTGGCGTGATCGGGGAACGTGTCGGGCTGATTGCCATCGGTGATGTAGGTGGCGGGATAACTCGCGTTCACGTGCGCGAGGACGTCCATCTGACGCGCCTGCCGGCTGTTCTCCAGCTCCTGCGTTCCCAGGTACGCCCAGAGCATGGCGTTCATTCGCCAGCCGAACCCCGGCGTCTTCAACGGCGCGGAAAATACCACGAGACCTTTGACGTGAGTCCGATCGATCTCCGGCTTGATCCCGACATCGGCGGCGTAAGCAGCATCGGACAGCACGACACCGTACTGCGCCGTCAACTGGGCGCCGGCGCTGCCGCCCATGATGATGAGCCGCGTCATGTCTACTCCGTATTCATCTGAGTGGTCGCCCAGGAAGCCGATCGCTTCGTTCAGCTGTTGCAACGGAACCGGGTAGCGATAGGCCGGGGCCAGCGCGTAGTCGAGGTTGACGACGTTGAATCCTTGCTTCGCCATGATCTCGATGGGCTCGCTCAAAGCACCGCTGTCGCCGCCGCCTGCGAGCGGATCGCCCCAGTCCTTGCTGCCCATAAACCAGCCGCCGCCATGCATATAAATGATGGTTGGCAGCTTTGCTCGGTCGTCCGCGTTCGAATACCAGATGTCGAAGAAGCTGTTCGGATACTGGGTGCCGTATTTCACATTCGTCCTGACCCGCACGTTGTCGCTGCGTACGACATTCGCGGGGGGAGCTGCAGGTTCGAACGAGTTCGGTTCACGATCCAGTTTCCAGTAGATGTAAGCCTGCAGGACCGTGACCGAACCGTCCTGACTTCTCGCGATGAGAAGAACGCCGAGGATCAACGCGGCTGCGAGCGCGAGCACGGCCGTCAGCGCCCATTTGAGGCTGCGCAAGATTCTCGATGTCATGCTTCGAGCGCGTTGCGCTTGGCAATGGCACCGAAGCGCCGCGGTGTCACATGGGTCCACGGGGTGACAGCAAGTGCGACTGCGGCTGCGATCATCTCTCTGCGATCGATCATCCTTCTTCCTCCGTCAATCGAGCGGTGCCACGAAGGCCGGACAGGCTCGCAGAGGGTGCGACCCGGACGTCGTAGATTCCGCCGGCGCGGCGCCAGCGATTCTTTTCATACGAAGCGAGGATCCTGGGCTCCGCGATGATCGTGACGCGCCGGCTCTCGCCAGGCTGCAACGCGATGCGTTGCCAACCCGCGAGCCGATGCGTGCGTCCGGGCGGTGCGACGTAGAGTTGTGGCACATCGACGCCTGCGCGCTTGCCGACATTGGTCACCGTAAAGCTGACCTTCAGCTGTCTTCTGCCTTCGACCTCGAGCTCGGTATGGCGAAATTCCGTATACGTCAGGCCGAACCCGAACGGGAACAAGGGTTCGGCTTTCGTGCGCTGAAACCAGCGATAGCCGACGTCACTGCCTTCGTGGTAGTCGACCGCGAAGGGTGCAGGCGGCGGCGAGAACAGCGTCGCCTGCGGATCGAATCCGTCCACCTTGCGTCGAGGAAGCTGTTCGACGCTGCCGGGAAACGTGATCGGCAAGCGACCGGACGGCGACACTTTCCCGGTGAGCACGGCCGCGATCGCCTCTCCTCCGCGCTGGCCTGGATACCAGGCCTGCAGAACTGCTTTCACGGAGCCGAGCCATGGCATCACGATGGGGTTGCCGGTCTCGAGCACGACGACAGTACGAGCGTTCGCGGCGGCGACTGCTGCGATCAGCGCGTCCTGATCGTTGGGCAGCGATAAGTCCGCTACATCGAAGTTCTCCGTTGCCTGTTTCAGAGCGAAGACGATGGCGACGTCCGCGTCGCTCGCGGCCTTGACTGCACGCGTCGCATCCTTGCCATCGTCGAACCGAATCTCTGCGCCGGGCAGCAGCTCGCGCAACGCCGCGAGTGGCGAGGACGGCACGAAACTCCACTTGCCGAGGGCGGCAAGTCCGATCGCGCCGTCCTGATGCAGAATGCCGCCGTAGGGATTGACCATGGAGCCGCCGCCGCCGAGCAGCACACCGATATCGGCGTAACCGCCGATCAAGACGATGCGCATCTTCGCGTCGAGTGGCAGCACGCCGTCGTTCTTGAGCAGCACCGCTCCCGCTTCGGCTTGCGCTTGGGCCACGGCCATATTGGCTTCGCGATCGATCGCGCCGCCGGACTTTGCCGCGTTGTCGAGCGCACCCACGGCGATCATCGAGCGCACGATGCGTAGCGCCATGTCACGCACGCGGGCGGCGGGAATTTCGCCGCGAGCCACAGCTTCCGCGAGTCCGGCAAAGTGATCACGATCCTGCGGTGAATGCTGATCTAGCCCGCTCATGACCGCCTTCCGCAGATCATGCACGCCGCCCCAATCTGACATCACCCAGCCGCGAAAGCCCCAGTCGCCTTTGAGCACCTGATTGAGCAGCCAGTCGTTCTCGCAGGAGTGGTCGCCATTGACCTTGTTATAGGAACACATGACCGACCCCGGCCTGCCGCGCGCGATCGCGATCTCGAAGGCCATCAGGTCCGACTCGCGAGCTGCGGCCTCGCTGATGCGCACGTCGAGCACGCCCCGCCCGCTTTCCTGGTCGTTCAACGCATAGTGCTTGATGGTCGAAACGACCTTGCGGCTTTGAATTCCCGCAATGTTCGCGCCAATGATCGTGCCCGCGAGTAGCGGGTCCTCGCCGGCGTATTCGAACGTTCGGCCGTTGCGCGGTTCGCGAGCGAGATTGACCGCGCCGCTCAACATCACGTTGAAACCCTTCGCGTGGGCCTCGGCGCCAATCACTTCGCCTGCACGCTCCGCAAGTAACGGGTCGAAGCTCGCGGCCCAGGCAATGCTCGCAGGCAGCGCCGTCGCCTGATCCTCGATGCCGCGGATCCAGGCTTTCATGTTCGCGACACCGAGCGGGCCGTCGGACTCCTGCAGCGCCGGCCAGCTCAAGCGTGGAATTGCAGGAACAAAGCCGGCGGAGCCGATCGCTCCATCCGGCAGCGGCTTGCGCAGGGTCTCGGGAAAGGTGTTGGCGCCGGGGGCGAATTGAAACGAGGTGGCCGCCAGCGGGCGCAGCAGCTGGATCTGCTCCTCGAGTGTCATTGAGTCGACGAGCTTCTCTGCCCTCTGCTCCACCTCGGCAGAATTCGCAGCAAGCGCACCAGCGAGGGCCATTCCCAAGGAGATCCGCAGTACCGAAGTTCTTCCCCGGTTTCGCGATCCGCTCGTCGCGCTCATGACACGATGGCCGCGCGCAGCGCTTGCTGGAAATCCTGCAGTATCGTGGGAACAGGCTGCTGAATGAAAAGGGTGGCGGGCGAGGTCGAGCTTCTTCATCGCTTATGCGCCCCAGCCTGCTTGAGTGCCACCGACGCGCTCCTGCGCGATCTTCTTTGCATAACCGCTCGCCGCGTACGCCTTCAGCGGCTCAGCAGGCAATCCGCGCGAAGCACGCCAATCGGCAAGATCGCGGCGAACGTCGGTGTAGAACGCATCCATGAAGATCTCGTTGGCTCTGAGCACATCCCCAGCTTGCTGAGCCGCTTGCAGCGCGGGGCTGTCGACGAGCAAGGCGCGCGCGGTCATCTCCTGCACATTGAGCACGGAGCGAATCTGACCGGGAATCTTCTCTTCGATGTTATGGCATTGGTCGAGCATGAACGCGACCTGCGAATCCTTGCCGTAACCGCCACCGCGGATCACCTCGAACAGAATGCGGAACAGCTGAAACGGATCAGCCGCACCGACGATGAGATCGTCATCGGCATAGAAGCGCGAATTGAAGTCGAACGAGCCGAGCTTGCCGAGTCGCAGCAGCGTTGCGACGATGAACTCGATGTTCGTGCCCGGCGCATGGTGCCCGGTGTCGAGGCATACGACGGCGCGTTCGCCGAGCGCCGCGACGTGCGCGTACGCCGTGCCCCAGTCAGGCACATCGGTGTGATAGAAGGCCGGCTCGAAGAACTTGTACTCCAGCACCAGCCGCTGGTGCGCACCGAGACGCTCGTAGATTCGCCGTAGCGAGTCCGCGAGCCGGTCCTGACGCGCACGCATGTCATCCTGACCCGGATAGTTGGTGCCGTCAGCCAACCAGATCTTCAAATCGCGCGAGCCCGTCTCGTGCATGATGTCGATGCATGCGTAATGGTGATCGATCGCCTTCTGCCGAATGCGCGCGTCCGCATGCGTCACGCTACCCAGCTTGTAGTCGTCATCCTGGAAGGTATTCGAGTTGATCGTGCCGAGCCCGATGCCGTGATCCTGCGCGTGCTTGCGCAGCGCGGCGTAGCTGTCTACTTTGTCCCACGGAATGTGCAACGCGACGGTCGGCGCGAGCCCGGTATACCTGTGCACCTGCGCTGCATCGGCGATTTTCTCGAACGGATCGCGCGGCACACCAGCTTGAGCAAAGACCTTGAAGCGTGTGCCCGAGTTACCGAACGCCCACGAAGGAAGCTCGATCCTCTGTTCCGCCAATCGCGCAGCAATCTTCGAGAATGCAGACATCCTTCGGACTCCAGTAAGCCGGCGCCGCCAGCGGCAACGAGGCAAGGGGGTAGCTGCGCTCGAGCCGCCGGCGCGCGGCGCCGTTCAGTGTTGATCAGCGGGTAAACGCCTGCGGGTTGCCCGCATCCACGTTGAGAATGTTGCCCGTCGACTTCGCCGCCGCGGACGATGCGAAGTACCAGACGGCCTCCGCGACGTCTTCCGGCAGCACATTGAGCTTGAGCATCGAGCGCTTGCGATAGAACTCTTCGAGCTCCTCACCCGGATCGATGCCGTGCGCGTCCGCGCGGTCCTTGCGCCATTCGCCATCCCATATCTTCGATCCACGGATCACCGCATCCGGATTAACCACATTCACCCGGATGCCGTGTTCCGCACCTTCCAGTGCGAGACAGCGCGCGAGGTGCACCGCCGCCGCTTTGGCAGATGCATACGCAGCTGCATTGGGCGTGGCAGCGAGCGCGTTCTTGGAGCCGATGAACACGATGGAGCCGCCCTTCTGCTGCTTCATCAATCCAAACGCCGCGCGCGCAGTGAGGAAATATCCCTCCACCAGCACATCGTAGTTCTTCCGCCAGAGCGCGACGGTGGTCTCCTCGATGGGCGCAGAGGAAGCAAGGCCGGCGTTCGCGACGAGAATGTCGAGGCCGCCGAACTCGCGCGCACAAGCTGCGAACGCCGTGGCCACGTGGCTCTCGTCCGTCACATCGCAGATCGCCGAACGTACGGTATCTTTCCCGAATTGCTTGATCAGTTCTTCGCTCGCGCTGCGCAGGGCGTCCGGATCCCGGTCCGTCAACATCACGCAGGCGCCATCGGCGAGCAAGCGCTTAGCCGTGGCCGCCCCGATGCCTCCCGCCGCGCCCGTTATCAGGGCGATCTTCCCCACGAGCGATTTCGGCTTGGGCATGCGCTGCAGCTTTGCCTCTTCCAGCGCCCAGTATTCGATGTTGAAGGCTTCGCGCTCATCGAGCCCGACATACCCGCCGAGTGCCTCGGCGCCGCGCATGACGTTGATGGCGTTGCCGTAGAACTCGCCGGCCAGTCGTGCGGTGGTTTTGTCGGCAGCAAAGGTGAACCGCCCCAGGCCGGGAACCAGCACGACAACAGGATTCGGGTCGCGCATCGGCGGATCTTTCGGGCGGGCGCAACGTCGGTAGTAAGCAGCATAGCGTTCGCGATAGTCGTGCACCGCCTGCGTCAGATAAGCCGCGTCCGCCAGCTTTGCCGGCGCGAGCGTGAGTGGCGCGATCTTGGTGCGCAGGAAATGGTCCGGACACGAGGTCCCCAGGCCCGCCAGCTTCTCGAACGCGACGGACCCCACGAACTCGAGTGTTTCCGGGTCGTCGCTGAAATGGCCGATCTTCGAGCGGGAATCGCTCATGACGCTGCGCAGGCGCGGCATCAACTTCGCTGCCGCTTCCGCACGCTGTTCCACTGGCAAGGGCGCGACGCTGCGCCCACCGAACGCCACGCGCTTCTCCAGGCGGCGGTTCAGATAGACAGCTGCGGCTGCGATGAGCTCGATTGTGTTGTCGTAGCAGGCTCGGGAGCTGTCGCCCCAGCAGATGATCCCGTGCCCGGCGAGCACGACGCCGCGCAGACCCGGGTTCTTCGCGACGTAGTCGCGCAGCCGCAGGCCAAGATCGAAGCCGGGCCGCTTCCAGCCAAGCCAGCCGACCTTGCCGCCCCAGATTTCGCGAGTGGCGGCTTCGCCGCCGGAAGACGCAGCCAATGCAATGACGGCGTCGGGATGAACGTGGTCGACATGTGCGAACGGCAAATACGCGTGCAGCGGCGTATCGATCGACGCGGCGCGCGGATTGAGATTGAACGTGCAGTGCGGCAGATAGCCCACCATCTCATCTTCGTGATCGACGCCCCGATAGAGGCGTTCGAGCCCGAGCAGCTTGTCCTGATACAAGGTCGCAAACCCGTCGAGCTTGATGGAGCCCAGGTCGCCGCCCGAGCCCTTGACCCAGAGCACCTGCGCCGGAGCGCCGGTCAACGGATCGCGCTCCTCGATCTTTGCGGACGTGTTGCCGCCGCCGAAGTTGGTTACGGTAAGGTCGGCGCCGAGCAGGTTCGACCTATATATAAGGAGATCGGCCGGGGACAGTCCGCGCGCCCGCTCGTCCGACCAGCGGCTCGACGGGACTGCGAAGAGCAGCGCCTGAGCAGCTTGCGGTTGACGAGGAATGCTTTGGACCATGACTTATCCGTCCTCCCTTGATCGGAAGCCTGAGGGTAACAAATTCTGAGTCATTTGTTATCATCTTAGATCAAACCTACTCAGAACTTTTCATAGCCTGTAACAGGGGGTTTCCGGTGGCCGGGCCAACGCAAGAAAACTGGCGCAATACGATCCTTGCCGGGCTCGCCAACTACATCGACGCGGGCTCGATCGTCGCTGGATCGGCGGCGCTCGCTCTCTGGAAGGCCCAATACGGGTTGTCGGATACGTTCATCGGCCTCATCGCTGCGTTCAGCGCCAACGCCATCTCCGCCGGCATCGGCGCGCTCATCGGCGGAATCCTTTGCGACAAGTATGGCCGCAAGAAGATCTACCAGTACGACATGCTGTTCTACGCCTTCGGCATGCTCTGGCTCGTGTTCGCCTCCGCGCCCTGGATGATCGTCCTGGGCTTCGTGCTCGTCGGCCTCGCCGTCGGCGCCGACATTCCCGCCTCCTGGTCCCTGATCGCCGAGATGGCGCCCGACGATCGGCGCGGCAAGCACAGCGGCGTCGCACAGATGCTCTGGTATCTCGGCCCGGTCGTCGTCCTCATCAGTTTCCTGATACTCGAGCCATTCGGCATCGTCGGCGCACGCATCGTGTTTGCGCACCTTGCAATACTCGCTGTCGTCCTGACGCTGCTGCGCTCGAGGATGAAGGAGTCGACACGTTGGCAGGCCGCGAGAGCGGACGAAGGCAACCGACCGGCGCCCTGGCGCGTGCTGCTGCAGCCACAGCACCTGAAATCGATGGCTTTCCTGATCGGGATGTACGGCCTGTGGAACCTGTGGGCCGGCACCAACGGCTTCTTCTTTCCTTACATCCTGCGGACCGTGGGTGAGCAGACGCAGACCGTAAGCGTCGGGTTGCAGGCGGCGAACTTCATGCTGACGATGGTTTCGATCTACTTCGTATTCATGAAGCTTTCGGACCGGATGAATCAGCGATTGCTGTTCGGCTTGTCCGGCGCACTGCAGATCGCGGGGATGATGCTGCTGGCGCTGTTCCCGCTCACGCTCCCCATTGCGATCCTGCATATTACGTTGATGGCGATCGGCGTCGGCTTCGGTGCCCAGAGCTTCTTCCAGCTGTGGAGCTCCGAACTCTTCCCGACGCTCGTGCGCAGCACTGCGCAAGGCGCCACGTTCGCAGTCGTGCGAATCGGACTTGGCCTGTGGAGCTTCTTTGTGCCGGTGCTGACTTCGACCGGATTCGACACGCTTGCCTGGATCCTGACCGGCTTCCTGGTCGCGAGCACGCTCGTGGGCCTCCTGGGCGCGCCGCGCAACGAGGGCAAATCGCTGGAGCAGCTCGAGGAGGAACGCATGCAGAGGCGTTCGGAGAGCCTGCCGATGAGCGGCGGGGCAGCCAAGCGCCCGGCAATCTCAGGCTGAGAACTCGCGGGACAACCGGTGTTACAGCGCTGCGCAATCGTCCTCGACGTCGGCAAGACGAATGCGAAGCTCACGTTGTGGGATACGCATGGGCGTCAGCTGCAGCGTCGGGTCCGCGCGAATGAGAGTGCCCACGGAAATCGCTATCGAATGCTCGATGCGCAGGGCATCGAGAACTGGCTGGTAGAGACGCTACGCGAGTACTCGAGCTGCGCCGATGTGGGCGCAATCATCCCTGTCGGGCACGGAGCGGCGGCCGCACTCGTAGTCGACGACGAACTGTTTGCCGCGCCGATGGACTACGAGGAAGAATGCGATGCGCGGGAACGCGACCACTACCGCGCACAGCGTGATGCGTTTCGCAGCACCGGTTCGCCGGCGCTGCCGCAGGGACTCAACCTGGGCCTGCAACTTCATTGGCTCGAACACCTCACGGGCCCGTGGCCCGAGGACCTGCGGATTCTGCCGTGGCCGCAGTACTGGGCTTGGCGATTGTCAGGCGTGATGGCGACGGAGGTGACCAGCCTGGGTTGTCACACCGATCTGTGGAACCCGATGACCGGCAACTACGGCGCACTCGCGAACCGTCGCGGATGGGCGCAGAGGATGCCGCCGCTGCGACGCGCGGGAGAGCCGCTCTCGACGTTGACACCGCAGTGGGTATCGCGCACGGGCCTGCCGAAGGACTGTGTCGTTCTCTGCGGGCTTCATGACAGCAATGCTGCATTGCTCGCCGCCCGAGGTCATACGGAGATTCGGCATCACGATGCAACGATCCTCTCTACGGGCACGTGGTTCGTAGCCATGCGATCGCCATCGACGGACAGCAACGTGGATGTCGCGCCGCTCGACGAGCAGCGAGACTGCTTGGTCAATGTCGACGTGGAAGGCCGTCCCGTTCCATCCGCGCGCTTCATGGGAGGGCGCGAAGCGGAGCTCATCGCTCACGTGGATATTCACGACCTGACGGCAAACTACGACCCGGATCGACTCATGGCGCGCCTGCCCGTTCTGCTGGCCAATGGCGCGGCGGCGCTGCCTGCGTTCGCTCGCGGTGTTGGACCGTTTCCGGACGCGATCGGCGAATGGCGCAACAAGCCGCCGCATCCTGCCGATCAACGCGCAATCGCCGGGCTCTACCTGGCGCTGATGGCCGATGCCTGCCTGAGTCTGATCGGCTCGCGCGATCGGCTGCTCATCGAGGGGCGCTTCGCCGAAGCGGTGATCTTCATCCGGGCTTTGGCGAGCCTTCGGTCCGGTCAGAAGGTATTCATCTCGAACACACACGACGATGTGCCCTACGGCGCACTGCGCCTGCTCGATCCTTCATTGCCCCCGAGCTCGCCGCTGCAACCGGTCGAGCCGCTCGGCGTCGATTTCGGCGGGTACGCGCGCCTGTGGCGCGAGCACGCCGCGCGGAGCCGCGCATGAAACCCGCGTCGACGCTGGACTACAGAGAGCTCGCCCGGCGCCGCCTGCCGAAGTTCCTGTTCGAATACGTAGACGGCGGCTCGTATGCCGAGCTCACTCTGCGCCGCAACGTTCTGGACCTGGAGAACATCGCTTTGCGCCAGCGCGTGCTGCGCGACGTGAGCAGAATCGATCTCGCGTGCGAGCTGTTCGGTCAGCGGCTCACGATTCCAGTGGGCCTTGGCCCGATAGGGCTGGCGGGTTTGAACGCCCGCCGCGGCGAAGTTCAGGCAGCACGGGCTGCGGAAGCTGCGGGCGTGCCGTTCTGCATGTCGACCGTTTCGGCGTGCCCGCTCGGCGAGGTTCAGCGCGCCACCGGCAAGCCAATCTGGTTCCAGCTCTACATGATTCGCGACCGTGCCTTCATGCGCGATCTCCTGGCGCAAGCGCGCGATGCTCGCTGTTCGGCGCTCGTCTTTACCGTCGACATGCCAGTGCCGGGATCGAGGTATCGCGACTATCGATCCGGCCTCGCGGGCGCACCCGGGCTGCACGGGGGACTGCGTCGTGCGTGGCAAGCCGTATTACGCCCCGGATGGGCTTGGGACGTGGGGCTGCGCGGCCGCCCGCATATCCTCGGTAACGTTGCCCCGGTCCTTGGCAAGAACACCGGGCTCGAGGACTTCTTCGCCTGGATGCGCAACAACTTCGACCCGACGGTGAGCTGGCGCGATCTCGAATTCGTTCGCTCGGAATGGCGCGGCCCGCTCATCATCAAAGGAATTCTGGATGCCGAGGACGCAGTCGCCGCGGCCGAGCTTGGCGCCGACGGCATCGTCGTATCCAACCACGGTGGTCGGCAGCTCGATGGCGTGCCTTCGACCGCGCGGGCATTGCCCGCCATCGCCGACAAAGTAGGAGACCGGATCACGGTGCTCGCGGATAGCGGAGTTCGTTCGGGACTCGATGTGGTACGCCTGCTCGCTCTAGGCGCGAAGGGCGTGCTGCTGGGCCGGGCGTGGGTTTATGCGCTTGCGGCTGCAGGCGAAGTAGGCGTTGCGCACGTCTTGAAGCTCATCGAGGCCGAGATGCGCGTCGCGATGGCTCTCACCGGTGTGACCAGCCTCGCAGCGATCGATCGAGGCATTCTCCTCGACCAGACTGCCTCGCTCACGGAGCGATGACGACCTTGATACCGGCCTTCTCGAGCATCGTGACCTCGCGCGCTTGAATGCCGCGATCCGTCACGACGACGTCGACTTCGCTGAGTCCGCACACGACATGGCCCGAAGATCCTTTGAACTTCGAGCTGTCCACCAGCAGGATCACTTCGTCCGCCCTCTCGATCAGCCGCCGCTCGGCAGCGACCAGCACGATGTCCGCCTGCATCACGCCTTGCGGTCCCACCGACGCAGCACCCATGAACAGCTTGGGCGCATGAAACGGCGGGATCAGGTCATCACCGGTCGGTGACAGCACGATGTTCTGCTCGCGGAACAACGCGCCGCCCGGAATCAGGATGCGCGTTGCCGCCTGCGGCAAGAGCGCGCTCACGATGTGAATGGAATTCGTGAGCACCTGCAGATTCAAGCCGTCCAGGTGCGGGCACATCTGCAACGTCGTCGAGCCGCCATCGATCATGACGCCCTGACCCTGTACGCATAGTGCAGCGGCTGCGCGCCCTATCGCTTCCTTCTCGGCGCGATGTCGTCCGATGTTCTCGTGGAAAGGAACGCCGAGCAGCCGCGGCGCGGCGGCGCGTGGCTTGGGGACATCCTTTCCCAGATGAACGCCGCCGCGCACGCGCCGGATTTTTCCGTCGGTCGCCATGCGTTCCAGGTCGCGGCGCAGCGTCGCCGGCGACGCATTCACTTTCTTCTCCAGATCCCTGAACGCAAGAAAGCCACGTTGTTCGAGCAGATCCAGAATGGCTTGTTCGCGTTCAGTCGCGTGCATGCAGGTCCTCTCCGTCAGTGCATTGCGCGAAGATGATCATGGGCATTCGTATCGCTTTGCAAGTCGCGCCGCTGCGCGTGCACATGGCAGATTTCGATCATTTATGATAAGAATCGATCATAGCACATCGATGGGGAGATCTCGTGGCGCACGTTCTTGCAATGTCCGGATTCGGCAGATCCCTCGCGAGCGCTGCGATCGTCACCTTCCTGGCGATACCCGCCATCGGCGCCGACCAGTCACAGCCGGCGCCGGATTCGCTCCGGGCCGGTTTCGAAAATCCGCCCGCCGAGGCTCGCCCCCGCGTGTGGTGGCACTGGATGAACGGCAATGTGACCAAGGATGGAATCAAGAAGGACCTGGAGTGGATGAAGCGCGTGGGCATCGGCGGCCTGCAGAACTTCGATGCCAATCTCATCACGCCGCAGATCGTCCCCGATCGGCTCGTCTATATGACGCCGCCGTGGAAAGACGCATTCCGGTTCGCGGCGAGCACGGCCGAAAGTCTGGGGCTGGAGCTGGCGATCGCGGCATCGCCGGGCTGGTCCGAGACCGGCGGTCCTTGGGTCAAGCCGGAAGACGGCATGAAGAAGTTGGTGTGGAGTGAAGTGGAAGTGGCTGGCAGCCGCGGCCCGATCAAGCTGCCGGCACCGCCGACCACCACCGGCCCGTTTCTGGATTACGCAATCGATAGTGACGTTCTTGCGGCGCTCAGTGGCGGTAAGCGTTATGAGGCGCCGACACACTACGCCGACGTTCTCGTGCTCGCGTATCCGGCGCCGGACGCGCAGAAGCTGGCTCGTCCGCGAGTCACGTCCGAAGGCAAGCCGCTCGACGCGGCGGCGCTGTTCGACGACACATTGATGACAACGGCGGACGTTGCGCGTGGCACGGCTCAGCAGCCGGCCGTTGTGAATCTCGACTACGACTCACCGCAGACCATTCGATCGCTCACGCTGTTCGTGCCGAAGGGAGCAGTCGGCAGCGTGGGTGGTGCGAACTCAGTATTGCCGCGGATCGAAGCGAGTGCCGATGGTCGCACCTGGAACAAGGTGGCCGATATCGAAGTGAGCACTGTTCCAACGACTGCGAGCTTCGCGCCGGTGACCGCGCGCAACTTTCGCGTGGTGTTCGCGCCCAATCCTGCAGCAGAACAGCCGACTTGGAAACCCGCACCCGGCGCAGACGCGACACTGCTCCTCTCCCTTGCGAAACCGAGTCCAACACTTACGATCGCGCAGCTTCGCCTGTCCGGCGAAGCCCGAGTGAATCGATTCGAGGCGAAGGCCGGGTTCTCGACGGCCGAGGACTATTACAGTCTGGATACACACGTCGGCGCCGACGTCGAAGGCATTGCGCCCGCGAATGTCGTCGACCTGTCGGCTCGGATGAAGTCCGATGGCACGCTCGACTGGATACCGCCTCGCGGCCGCTGGCGGGTCGTGAGGCTCGGGTATTCGCTCACCGGCAAGACGAATCACCCGGCCACGTTCGAGGCGACCGGTCTCGAGGTGGACAAATATGACGGCCGCGCAGTGCGCGACTACATGGAGCATTACCTCGGCATGTACAAGAGCGCCGCAGGCGAGGACCTGCTGGGTGCGCGTGGTGTGCGAGCCCTGCTGACCGACAGCATCGAGGTGGGTGCCTCGAACTGGACACCCGATCTGCTCGAGCAGTTCCAACGCTTGCGCGGCTACGACCCGAAGCCTTACCTGCCGACGCTGACGGGCGCGATCGTCGGGTCGCGGCGGCAAAGCGACGCGTTCCTGTACGACTACCGCCGCACGCTCGCCGATCTGATGGCCTCGCAGCATTACGGCACCGTCGCGAAGGTCGCGCATGAGCACGGACTGAAGGTCTACGGCGAGGCCCTCGAGGGGGGTCGTCCTTCGCTGGGCGACGACATTGAGATGCGCAAGTACGCCGATTACCCGATGGCCGCGCTGTGGACCTTTCGACGTGAAGACGGGCCCAGGACCGGATATCGCGCCGACATGAAAGGCGCATCCTCCACCGCCCACGTGTACGGACAGAAGGTCGTTGCCGCGGAATCGATGACATCGGTGCTCGCGCCCTGGGCGCACGCACCAGCCGATCTGCGCCACATCGTCGATCTCGAGTTCGCACACGGCATCAACCGGCCGGTCGTGCACACCTCCGTGCATCAGCCGGTCGACGACAAGCAGCCCGGCCTGTCGCTGCTGATCTTCGGGCAGTTCTTTACCCGCCACGAGACGTGGGCAGAGATGGCGAAGCCCTGGGTGGACTACATCGCGCGTAACTCGTACCTGCTGCAGCAGGGCCGTGACGTTGCTGATGTCGCGTACTTCTACGGCGAGGAATCGCCGCTGAGCGCCCAAGGGGTCCATAGCTACTTTCCGGACGCGCCGACGCGTTACGCATTCGATTTCGTCAACGCAGACGCCCTGCTCAATGTGCTACGCGTGGAAGGTGGCGAGCTCGTTGCGCCAAGTGGAGCGCGCTACAAGGTGCTGTACTTGGGTGGGACCAGCTCGAAGATGACATTGCCCGTGCTGCGGCGGTTGGCCGCGCTGGTCGAAAATGGCGCGACCGTTGTCGGGCAAGCGCCGCAAAGCTCACCGAGTCTCAAAGATGAGTCCGCCGAGCACGCAGCTCTCGTCAAAAAACTGTGGTCCGGCGAATCGAAGACAGACGTGGGTGGCGGGCGCGTGATCGCCAGCACCGACGTGGAGTCCGTCCTCGCCTCGCTGGGAGTGCAACCCGACTTCAGCTACACGAAGCCGGCGAGCGACAGCGAGCTGCTCTTCGTGCATCGCAAGCTCGACGATGGCGACGCGTACTTCGTCAACAATCGCAGGAACCGTGCGGAGCGCATCGAGGCGCGTTTCCGCGTCACCGGCCGCGCGCCTGAGATGTGGCGGACGGACACGGGGACTGTCGAGCCACTGTCGTACCGCATCGAGAAGGAAGTCACCGTCGTACCGCTCGAGATGAACGCCGGAGACAACTTCTTCGTTGTCTTCCGCAAGCCCGCGACTGCTCCGTCGGCGACGATACCGAAACCGACGTACACGCCAGTGATGACGGTTGAGGGCGCCTGGGACGTGAAGTTTCAGTCAGGGCGAGGCGCACCGTCGGGCGTGAAGCTGGATTCGCTCGCTTCTCTTTCCGAACACGCCGATCCGGGCGTGAAATACTTCTCGGGCGCCGCCACGTACTCGAAGAGTTTCCAGCTGCCGAAAGGCATCAAGCCGGGCGGGCCGCTCGTGCTGGACCTCGGCACCATCGGCGATGTCGCGGAGGTGCGCGTGAACGGGCAACTGCTGGGCACGGCGTGGCATCCGCCTTACCAGGTGGACATCGGCAAAGCTGTGCGCAGGGGCAACAACGAGCTCGAGGTCAGCGTCGCCAATCTGTGGGTCAATCGTCTCATCGGCGACGCCCAGCCTGGCGCGAAAAAGGTGACGTACACCACGATGCCGACGTACCGCGCGGACGCGCCACTTCGGCCGTCAGGACTGATCGGACCCGTGCGCCTGCTCGGCGTCGAGACATCGAAGCGCTGAGTTGTTCAGCGCGGCGCCTGCACGAGGTCGTTATTCAAGTTGTCATCAGACGGGATTCCATAGATGCGTGCCTGCGATCGCTTCGAAGAGCACGCCGCGCGGAACCGCCCGCGCATCGGGGCCGGATCGTCTTCGCGCACGACGAAGCGCTCGCCGAACGTCATGGTCAAACCTGCCCGACCGTGAAACCCCCGCCGTGTATATAGAAGAGAACCGGACGCCGCCGCCCATCGACTGCTGGCGTCACCACGTTGACGACCAGACAGGCCTCGCCGACCGGCTGCGGCATGGCGGTGAGCTCATCGAGGCGACCGCCGACGAAATAATTCGAGAAGTCTGGCGGTGGAGGCCCGACGACTTGCGGGGCACGCTGCCCGGGCTTCGTGGCATCGCGCACGCCTTGCCACGAGGCGGGAGGTTGAGGTGAACGAAATCTGCGCGGACCGGAGGTGTCCGCGCCGTACGGCAATCCGAGAAACAGCGCCGCACCATTGCGCGTGAATCCGCGCACGCGGCCCTGGCGCGTCGTCGCTTCTGGAGCCTGCGGCTCCGCCCACGTACGCAGAGCCGAGAGGACGCCTGTCGCCGCCAGCACTCCTTTGGTCAGCTCGCGGCGGCTGATCGATCTGATCATCGCGCGCTCGCTACGGCCGCTTGCTGGACGTGAGCCCGTGCAATGTCAGCCACGCGTCGAACGCCTCGGTCCATCTCGCCGTTGCGGTGTTGGGCTTGCCGCGACCGAAGCCGTGGCCGCCATTCTCGTAAACGTGTAGCTCCGCAGGAACACCTGCACTCTGCCAAGCCTCGAACATTTTCACGTTCTCACTAGCCGACGTGAGCTTGTCGTCGGCTGCGACTGCCATGAACAGCGGCGGCGCATCCTTGGTGGGCGCCTTGTCGGATGCATTTGCGCCATAGATTGGCGCAGCAAAATTCGGCCGCGTGGCGGCATCGCTCTCCAGCGCAACGCTCACGGTGGTCATTGCTCCTGCAGAAAAGCCCATCATGCCGATGCGATCGGCAGCGACTCCGTATCGTTGTGCTCCAGACCTGACGACGCGCATCGCCTGCATTGCATCGTCAATGGCAATCCGGCGTCGCGGCTCCAGCAGTTTCATGAACTCGTCGAATCGACCGGGCGTCGCGGGCTTGCCCATGAGTTCGACGATCTTGGACATCAGAGCCGCATCGCCATCCTGCACTCGGTACTTCAGGACAAACGCGGTGATGCCGCGCTCCGTCAGCCACTGCGCGATCTCCGTGCCTTCTAGATCCCACGCGAGCGCACCCCACCCACCGCCAGGGAGCACGATCATTGCAGCGCCCGTCGGGTGATCCGGACGAAACACTGTGAGAGTCGGCTCGCTCACATTCTTGACGAGTTGAACGGCGCGACCGGCGTCCGGGACCATCGTCTGCTCGACGCTCTCCACCTTCGTCCAAGCTTCGGTTCCAGGAGGCTTACCCGGCCAGATCTTCACGATTTCCTGACTGGCGCCAGCCGAGGAATCGGCCGCCGCCGCGGAACCGAGCGCGATGAGCGGGCAACACACGAGGCACAGCGCTGCCCAGGCACACGTCGAGAATTTCATGCGGTTCTCTCCTATTTGCACGTGTAGTTCGCCGCGTCCCCGGCTTCGCCCTTGCCGCTCCACGTGGACTGCTTCGGATATGCACAGAGCAACCCGCTACGCTCCACGCCAGCCTGCTTCGAATCGGTGAAGGCCAGGATGAGATTCTTCGGCTTGATTGCTCGCACGCTGTTCGGCGCAGCCCCCTGCTCTACCCAGACTTCGAGCGCAGCGGAAAGGTCCGTATTCGGGTCCAGAGGTTGCTCAGCAGGATTGTTGCCGCCGAACGCGCTCGGTCCGGGCCCCGCGAAACAGTGCTGCATCCCCGGCGCCAGGAACAATCGTGTGAATGCGTCGCGCTTGGCGGCGCCCATCTTCTTGCCCACCGAGTCGAAGTAGTCGATCGAGCTGCCGAACGGGATAGCTGCATCGGCCATGCCGTGAAAGAGAATCAGCTTGCCGCCGCGTGCAGCAAAGCCGCTCAGATCAGGATCGGTCGCGTTCAGGATGGATGCGAAGCGTGCGTCGATCTGCGCCGGCTCGCGATCGAAATCGAACGAGGTCAGCTCCCATTTGTCGTCACCCGTCACGAAGTGGCGCATGAAGTTCTTGCCGAAGCGCGCCTGCGAGCTGTTGCCCGGCACGTCGCCGAACACCCAACCGTCCCAGCCCATTCCCGGCACGGGATGACCTACTTCGGCGCCCGGCGGAAATCCGGGATACAGACGAACGCCCGCGGACGTATGCGGCCCGCGATAGATCGTGCGCAGCGCATCCACTTGCGCCTTCTGCAGACATCCTTCTGTCTTGCTGGCTGCGCACAGCAGCTTCTCCGGATTGAAGTTGCAGCTCTGCGGCGCAGCCACCAAGCCGTCGGCGACGCCGTCAACGGCATCGCACTGCTGGTTGACTGCGTCCTGAATCACCGGAGCAAGCGCTGGCGGAATGAAAGCCCCCGGCTTTGACAGGGCGGCTCCATTCCAGATGAAGCCCATCATTAGACGAGTCCAGTCGTGCGCGGGCGCACCGGCGATGATTCCGTCGTAGTCCTCCGGATAGCGCTGTGCGCTCATCAGCGCTTGTCGTCCGCCATTCGAGCAACTGGCGAAGTACGAACGCTTCGGCGCCTCGCCGTAGAACGCCTTGACGATGGCCTTCGCGTTGACAGTCATCAGATGAATGGCGCGATGAGCGTAGTCGACGACTTTCTCCGGATGGCCCTTCGCCCACGACGCGTCGTCAGCCACCGTGGCTACGTGGCCGGTGTCGGTGGAGACGCCCGCGTAGCCGCGCTGCACGGAAAGGGCAAGACCCACCTGATTAATGGATCCGGCGAAGCCGCCGTTGCCGTTGCCCTGAAGCTTGCCGTTCCACTTTTCAAGAGGCAGCCACACTTCGAACTTGATGTCCGAATCCGCCGTGGGCCTGATCGTGCCGCGTACCCTACAGTGAGGCGGCATAGGCAGCGGCTGTAACCACGGAGCCGCGGGATCCTTGAACTCGCCGGGGCCAGTGCTGCTCGAATCGATCGTGGTGTCGGGCAGCGACAGGTCCTTGAGTTGTTCGCAAGACTTGCCGTGTGCGGAGGTCGACAGCAACGCTGCGGCGAAACACAGCACGGAGCGGCGTATTGAGACCATTCAGAGAACTCCCGATCGGCGTTGCACGCGAGGTTATTTCGTTTTCAGCGAGGTCAGACCGAACGACTCGAGCCAGTGATAAAAGTCCTCGATCCAGTAGTCGCTGCTCTTGCCCTGCTTGCGCATCCCGAATCCGTGGCCGCCGCTGCGATAGACATGCAGCTCCGGATGCTGCCCGGCGTCCGTCAGCACCTTATAGAAGGACTGCACACTCGCGCCGACCAGTGTGTCGTCGCTCGCATAGGCCAGGAACATCGGAGGCGTGTTGCCCGGAACCGAGGGCATCTCACCGAACGGCGCACCGTAGATCGGCGCCGCAAACGCTGGGCGCTCTCCTTCTGGAGCACGCAGGGCCACGTGGCTCGTGATCATCGCGCCCGCTGAAAATCCCATGAAGCCGATGCGATTGCTAAACAGTCCCCATTCGTGCGCGCGTTCGCGCACCAGTTTCAGGGCCTGCAGCCCGTCCGCGATCCCGAGCTTGGCGTCTTCATCGAAGTCGCGAACGCCGCTCCCCAACACCTGGCGGAGCTCGGTCCACATCTCGGCGTCGTTCTCCGGGGTCGCGATCACACGATATTTCAGGACGAATGCCGCGATCCCGCGCTCGACGAGCCACCGCGCCACGTCGTGACCTTCGGAATCGATGCTCAGAAATCTGAAGGCGCCACCCGGCGCGATAATCACGCCGGCGCCAGTCGCGTGCGCTGCTTCAGGGCGGTAGACCGTGAGTGTCGGTGCCACGACATTGCGGACCATGCTGAACGGAGCGGTGGAGATCTTTTCTACTTGCCGCGCGTTTTCCGAACCCGGAGCAATGCCGGGCCAGAGCTGCAGCACCGCATGCGACTGAGGTGCGCCTGATGCAGTGGCACAGAAGGTAACAGCGACAAGCAATACGCACGCACGTTTCACCGTGCGCCAAGCCGGCGTTCGCACCACTGACCCCCTACTGCTTCAAATCCGACTATCCGTTCAGAGTCTATCTTTTTAGCTCGGATCAGATCAACATAAACCATAATCAATCGACCCGCCGACCAGGGGGACATTTCGCATGTCTGCATCCACGCTTCCGGCATACGAAGCATTGCGCGACGCGCGTGACTTCATGCTGCGGCATCGTCTGGATTACGAGACTGCACGCCAGGAGTTTCGCTGGCCGCAGCTCGAGTACTTCAATTTCGCTCTGGATTGGTTCGATCGCCTCGCCGTAACGGGCAATCGCACGGCGCTGAGAATCTGCGACCCCGGCCAGCCTGCGCGTGACTACTCGTTTGCGTCGCTATCGCATCGATCGAATCAAGTCGCCAACTTTCTCGGGGAGTGCGGCATTCGCCGCGGCGACCGCGTGCTGCTGATGCTGGGAAACTGCGTGGAGCTCTGGGAATCGATGCTCGGAGCGATGAAGCTCGGCGCGGTAATCGTCCCGACCACGACCCTGCTCAGTCGCGAAGATCTGCGTGACCGGCTCACGCGCGGCAATGTTCGAGCGGTGATCGCAGCACACGAACACGTCGCGCACTTCGAATCCCTGGCGGGAGATTGGATCGGCATCGCCGTCGGCGAGCAGCACCGCGGCTGGCGAAGCTTCTCCCAGTCCGAAGCGGCGCCCGAGGCCTTCTCTCCGGATGCGCCGACGCGCGGGTCCGATCACTTGCTGCTGTACTTCACCTCAGGCACGACCGCGAAGCCCAAGCTGGTTCTCCACAGTCACGTCTCATATCCCGTCGGACACCTTTCCACTCTGTACTGGATCGGGCTCAAACCCGATGACGTGCATCTGAACATCTCCTCCCCTGGCTGGGCCAAGCACGCCTACAGCTGCTTCTTCGCCCCGTGGCTTGCCGAGGCGACTGTTTTGGTCGTCAATCAGCCGCGCTTCGATGCACGCGGCATTCTCGACGCGTTGGTCGCCGAGAAGGTCACGACATTCTGCGCGCCGCCGACGGTTTGGCGCCTGCTGATTCAGCACGACCTCTCCCAATGGCGCACCGCGCTTCGCGAGCTGGTCAGCGCCGGCGAGCCGCTGAATCCTGAAGTGATCGAGCGCGTCCGGGCGCATTGGGGCCTGATGATTCGCGACGGCTACGGCCAGACCGAAACGACGCTGAAGATCGCGAATACGCCCGGTCAGCCCATAGTGCCCGGCTCCATGGGCCGCGCCATGCCGGGCTTCACCATTTCCCTGCGTGACGCGGATGGACGGGAGTGTCGCGACGGCGAGATCACGGTCACCCTGGGCGCTCAGCGTCCAGTTGGCTTGATGCAAGGCTACGGCAAGGAGAGCGGCATCGAGCCGATTGCGGGAGAGTTCTACAAGACTGGTGACACGGCAGTGCTCGATGAAAACGGCGTCTTCACCTACATCGGTCGCGCCGACGATGTGTTCAAGTCATCCGACTATCGCATCAGTCCATTCGAGCTCGAGAGCATTCTTATCGAACACGATGCAGTTGCAGAAGCAGGTGTCGTGCCGTCACCGGACTCACTGCGACTGTCGGTTCCCAAGGCGTTCGTCTCGCTGCGCCCCGGAGCGACGGCCGACGTAACCACCGCGAAGTCGATCCTGGCCCATGCTCGTGAGCGGCTGGGCCCATTCAAGCGCATCCGCCGCATCGAGTTCTGCGAGCTGCCGAAGACGGTGTCCGGCAAGGTGCGGCGCGCCGAGTTGCGTCGCCTGGAGGCAGAGCGACGCGCACGCGACGAGCGTGGTGCGCAGGAATGGACGGAAGAAGATCTGGCGGATCGTTGAGCAGGTGCCGGCGATGTTCCCGCAATGGCTGCGGCGGGTGAGCAGGATATTAAATTTAAGAACAGCGAAGACAATCCTCATGGGTGGAGTACAGGCGCAGGCAGACGTTGCCCAGCGAGCTCGAAAAAGTCGACACACTGCTGAACCAGATGACGCTGGACGAGAAGATCGACCTGCCGGGCGGCGTGAACCTCTTCGATGTGTTGCGGCGTGCCCGGATCATTGTGCCGCTCTTGCACACGGCGAACGGACCCTTGGAAGCACACTGTATAGAAGTGGTAATTTTCGATGAACAGGATCCTAGCTACCGCGCTGGCGGTGTACGCCACTCTGAGTCCTGGCCAGTCTGCATTGCTGGCGGCCGAAGCAGCGCCGATCAGTGCGCCGAGTATTTCAGCCTCCGTCGGCGCGGAACAATGTGAAGCACTCGCTGGAACGCGCGTCGGGTCCACGAATATCGAGGAAGCTGTGTGGGTCGAGCGCGGAACGTCGTTGCTCAGCTTCAAGCATCGGATCCTCTTTAGCCTGGCCTTGAGGCGTCTATCACTCGGGGCCGATGCACCCACCGATTTTTGTCACGTCACAGCCAAGCTGCGGCCGGTGCCGGGTTCGGAGATTACCGCCGGTGTTTGGTTGCCGAAGACGTGGAATGGGAAGCTACTGGGTTTTGGCGGCGGCGGATTCAACGGTGGGGTGACGCTGGCCTCGCTTCTGTTGAAGGATGCTCTGGGACAGGGCTACGCCGGCGTTGCAACCGATGCCGGCCACGACGTCACCGAGTCGGCGAAGTTCGCGTATGACTCTGCGGAGCAATTGAAGGACTATGGCTATCGTGCCAATCACGTTGGTGCCGAGTTTGCGAAGAGGCTGATTGCTTCCTACTACAGCAGCCCCGTCAAGCGTGCTTACTTTCACGGCTGCTCGAACGGTGGCCGCGATGCACTGATGTTGGCGCGCCGCTTCCCCGGGGATTATGACGGCATCATCGCCGGCGCTCCCGCAGCCGCGTTCACAGAGATCATGACCACCTTTATCTGGAACCGCCAAGCCGTCGCAGCGGCACCGAGACTAAAGGACAAACTGCAGTTGGTGCAGGATGCAGTGATGGTGAAGTGCGATGCGCTCGACGGCGTGAAGGACCAAGTGCTCGAAAATCCGTTGCAGTGTTCGTTCGATCCCGTCGAGCTTCAATGCAACAATGGCGACGGATCCGACTGCCTGAGCGCGGCTGAAGTGAGCACGCTACGCAAGATCTACGGCGGCCCGGGTCTGCCCGGCATGCAGATCCTTCCAGGGCAGGCCGTGGGCGGAGAGGCGTTGCCGCAGAACTGGGAGGACTGGATCGTGGCCGACAACGCGGGGGAAATGGGATTGGAAGCCTATCGCTGGATTGTCTTTCGCGACCCTAAATGGGATATCCAAGGCTTCGATCTCAGCCGCGACTATCGGCTCGCCAAGGAGCGCATGGCGCCGATCCTGAACTCGAACGATCCCGACCTGAGCGCGTTCATGCAACGTGGCGGCAAACTGATGCTGTACCACGGCTGGAACGATGCGGCGATTCCGGCGGGCGCGACGCTGGATTACTACGCGGCATTACGCGAGACGCTTGGGCCGGTCGCAGATCAGCAGGCTCGCTTGTTCATGGTACCGGGCATGATGCACTGTGGCGGAGGTGCTGGAGCGACGTACTTTGACAAGCTCGCTGTACTTGATCGCTGGATCGAAAGCGGGACTGCACCGGAGCGGATCATCGCAACGGAGTACGACCCGCCAGCAAGTATGTTCGTCCTACCCGACTCCAAGAGGGTGCGCACACGTCCGCTGTGCGCGTGGCCGAAAGCGGCGCGCTACAGCGGCAAGGGCTCCTCGGACGATGCCGCAAATTTCAGCTGCAAGTGATATGGCAACACGGCAACTTTATTGATGTGCGTTGGAAGCAGCCGTGAAGGTCAAGACGATGAAAAAGAGTGTGCTGCTCGGCATTGTTGTCTTCCGCAGCTGGCTGTCGCATCGTGTCGCGCGTTGTCGCACTCATTTCACCCACCAGTCCAGCGACGCCGCAGGGACGCGACCAATCCCCTCACCCCGATCATTTGAGCCCGCACTCTTGGCAATGAGACCAGAAGAAGTTTCCAGGACGTGTTGACACCGCCGGATGGCGATCGGCAG